>Ga0136715_1000230_pt1 | contig 11986 bp, 9 predicted proteins | sample SedPBSmetaG_FD_104916 | JGI IMG/M metagenome (GOLD analysis project Ga0136715, IMG submission 104916) | Freshwater sediment bacterial and archeal communities from Indian Creek, Illinois, USA to study Microbial Dark Matter (Phase II) -... | ecosystem: Environmental > Aquatic > Freshwater > Creek >...
GTTTATCATGCAAAATACTATGATCCCCTTATTATAAAAGCTTTTAGTTTTTTATTTCAAAAAATAAGGAGTTTATACAAGAATAAAAAAAATTGTTTATCAAAACATAAATTTCAAAAACCCTCAAGTTTTTGACAGTGTCGATATTCTACATAGTCAATAACAGTTTATTCATATATATGTTACATTCAATTAATAGACATGGATGGTTCAGAGAATAAATCTAATAATTTAAGTAGTATGAGTGGAATTAGAAGCATTTTTGGGATAATCGTAATGTTATTATATCTTTTATTAATATTTACAGCTATTAATTTAATTGTATTTGAATTTGATGCTATAGCTTTGATGCTATGGATGACCATTTTGATTGAGGGTGGAGATAGAGTAATTCGTTATTTTTTAGAATTTAAAAGAAATGTTAAACATGTTAGATACTTAAAAAAGAGAGATAAGTCTATTAAGACCTTAAAAAGTTTAACTTCAGTCCCTAAAAGGTACAGTGATGCTCTAACTGATTTTGAAGTCAAACCTTATGCCATCTTACTTTGTGTAAATAATATAGAGCATGACTGGAAAGAACTTAAAGAAGTTATGGAACCCTGGAAAAATGAGATCTATGTAATAGACGATAATTCTAAGGACATGACTGGATATCTTATTTCCAATGCAGGGTTTAATTTAATTAAAAGTCCATTAAGTAATCCTCGTATTCATAAACCAGAATCCATACTTCATGGATTATCCAGAATACCTCCTGAAATTAAGACCGTAATGGTGATAGACCCTGATGTAGAATTACCGGATAGAATAACCCTTGAAAGAGCTATATTTGATTTTCAAAGAAGTGGATCTGCAGCATGCGGAATTCAGGTTTTACCCTCTTTTAAACAGAGTAAAAGCATGGTTTGGGCATGTCAGATGTTAGAATATGAAGATGCAATGTATTTTGGCCGTGCAGTTCCTCATAATCAGATATGTACTTCTGGAGCCTCTGCACTTTATAAAAGAGATGTTCTGGATGAAATGTTAAAACAGACCTCTTTAAGCATGTATGCTGAAGACATGGAAATATCAATTCAATTGATTACAAGTAAATTAAGAATATATTTTGATAAAAGGGCTGTTACAAGAACAGAGGTTCCTTCTACATTAAAAAAATTAACTCTTCAGCGCATGTCATGGTCATTTGGACAGCTTAAGGTAACAATGGCCTATTTTAAAAAAGCATTCATTAAGGATGATCCCTTCTTTATCTATAATTTTTACTTTTATAACTTTTTTATAGTCATTTTAATGCACCCTTTGAGAATCATTGCAATAATCGCCTATTTCATCTCATTAGGGGCTGTTTTATTCGGATATTTCAATCCATTTTATCTTAGATATCAATTTATTCCAACATTTGCACTGCTCTTTATGACGATTTTCTATGTATTAATGTCTATTGAAACATTATTTTGGAGTGGTAATATAAATTCAAAGATTAAACAGGATAAAGATTGGAACTTAACAAAATACTTTGCAGCAGCACCAGCATGTGTTTTTTATAAATTCTATTTAATCTTAGTACCAAACACGCTTGGTTATCTAAACTTTATAAGCTTTAAATTATTTAAAACGATGATATTTAAAGATGCCTACATAATTAATAAATATATATTTCGTTTTTAACAGATTAAAGCGGTTTAGATGATTTTTTCATCATTTCAATAAATCTTTCAACAAGGTATGGATCAAACTGGATTCCAGAGCCTTTTTTAATTTCATTTAAAGCTTTTTCATGATTAAAATCTTCTTTATAATGTAGTTCACTGGTCATAATGTCATAAGCATCTATGATGGCAATTATCCGGGATTCAAAAGGTATCTTTTTACCTTTAAGGCCAAAAGGATATCCCCGTCCATTCCACCATTCATGGTGTTTGAGTATGAATTCTGCAATTGGACGAAGCTGAGGGGTAGAACTGAGAATTCTATAACCTATTTCTGGATGACGTTGCATTACTCTTCTTTCTTTTTTTAAGCTCATCTGGCTTAATTCACCAGGAATTCCAGCTTTACATATATCGTGAAATTTGACTAAAAGGCGTAACTCGTTGGTACGTTGATCTGATAAAGACAATTCGCGGGCAAATCTGGCTGTAAGCGCATCTAAATGGCTTAAACGATTAGCAGTGTCATTATTTCTTATTTCAAGAACTTTAAGTATTTTTGATATAATGCAATGGGAACTCTGATTTTTACTTAATTTTTCACGGTACATATGGTCTTCAGCTAATTTTATAGTTTCACTTATATTTCCATTAGTTTCATCGTTCATTGCAAAGCCAATGGAAACACTCAAGGGAATGTTGACATGGGAAAATGTATAACTGTCAAAGGACTTTTTGATCCGTCCATAAATCTTTTTAATGCTACCTCTTGAAATATTTGGAAGTAAAACTGCGTATTCATCTCCCCCAATTCGTGCAACAGTATCATCAGCCCTTACATTTTCTTTTAATATTTTAGCAGTGCATTTTAATGCTTCATCACCCTTCTCATGACCCAATGTATCATTAATAAGTTTTAATCCATCTAAATCGCATATTATTACTCCAGTATGGGATTTATTTTCTTTCTGCAATTTTAATAATTCTTCTTCAAAAAAAGCTCTGTTGTATAGGCCTGTAAGCAAGTCATGTGCCCCCATGTATTTAATCTTGGAATCCATTTTATGTCTGTAAAGTGCTATATCTATAGTAATTTGCAGCTCTTTATCTTCAAATGGTTTAATGAGGTAACCAAAAGGTCCAGTTACTTTAGCTCTTTCAATTGTATTTTTATCTGAATGGGCAGTCAGGTAAATAATAGGAATATCAAAATGTTTTTTTATTTCTTTTGCAGCCTCTATTCCATCTATATCTCCTTGTAATATAACATCCATTAAAATTAGATCTATATCAAGCTCTGAAGTGCTTTTTATAGCATCTTGCCCGTTTGAAACTATTCTGGAAACCGAATAATTCATATTTTCTAATCTATTTTTAATATCTTCTGCTATAATTGCCTCATCTTCGATTATCAGTATTTTTGTCATACACATCCCCTAAATCATTATATATGGATGTGAGAAATAATCTAATAAAATTATTCATTTGTAGATCAATTTTAAGGAGAATTTTTATATGAAAATACTTGTAGTGGGAACAGGAGCAAGAGAACATGCAATCTGTAAGGCAATAGATGGAAACGCTGAATTATATTCAATTATGAGTAATAAAAACCCTGGAATAGCCAGAATATCCAGATACCAGATTTCAGATGAAAATGATATTGAGGCAGTAAAAAAGTTTGCAGAAGATACTAACATAGACATAGTCGTAATTGGGCCTGAAGCACCTCTTGAAAAAGGTATTGTGGATGCACTGGAAAATACAGGAGTTGGATGTGTTGGACCTACAAGAGAAGCTGCTAAAATCGAAACAGATAAGGTTTTTATGAGGAAACTCTTTGAAAATTACAAAATAGACGGCTCTCTTGTCTACAGGGTGTTCGATAACTATGATGATATCAGTGATTTTATCGATGACTTTGGAGGGGATGTTGTAATCAAACCAGTGGGTTTAACCGGTGGAAAAGGCGTTAAAATTATGGGGGAACAATTAAAAGATGCCGAAGAAGCTAAAAAATACTCTAAAGAAGTAATAGACACTAAAATGGGTGGACATGCAAAAGTAGTGATTGAAGAAAGAGTTATTGGGGAAGAATTCACAGTTCAAGCATTTGTAGACGGTAAAAATATTACTCCTATGCCAGCTGTTCAGGATCATCCATATGCATTTGAAGGAGATGCGGGGCCTATCACTGGAGGAATGGGTTCTTATTCCGATAAAGAAGGATTACTCCCATTTTTAGATCAAAATAGCTATGATAAATCAGTTAAAATAATGAAAACCACAGTTAAAGCTATTAATAAGGAAGCCGGACCTTACAGGGGATTTTTATACGGACAGTTCATATTATGCAGGGACGGTCCAAAACTAATTGAATACAACGCAAGATTTGGAGATCCTGAAGCTATGAATGTTTTAGAGCTCCTTAAAACAAATTTTGTGGATATTTGCGAGGGTATCGTTGATGGAAACCTTAAAGGAGCTAAATTTGCTGATAGGGCGACTGTTTGCAAGTATATAGTCCCAAATGGTTATCCTGGAAATGCTGTTCCAGATCAGCTTATAGATGTTAACGAGGAAAAAATAAACCATCTCGGTGCACAGGTTTACTATGCATCTGTTAATGAAAAGGACGGAAAGATCTACACATCATCTTCAAGAGCTTTAGGTATAGTTTCTACTGCTAAAACAATTGAAGATGCCGAAATAATTTGTGAAAACGCTACAAAATATGTGAAAGGTAATGTTTATCATCGAAGGGATGTTGGAACCCATGATCTTATACAGAAAAGAATCAACCACATGAGAGAACTTAAAAAATAAGATTCTTTTTTTTGAACATGGAGAAGTTAATAATCTTGAAGATTTAGAGAAAAAAGAAGAAATTGAACATATAGATGGCTTCATTAAGAACCAACAAAAATAGTATTTTATTAAAATTTCATGGAAAAATTGATATATTATGTTTTAAATAATCTTTTCTTTACTGATAAATCCAGCTATGAAAAATTTTGGAGTGAAATAATGAAACATCTTTTATCAATGGAAGATGCCAGGCATCATGTAGATGAAATACTGGATCTTTCAGGGAAATTTAAAAGTCAGGAAATTCCTGGAGAGCCTTTAGCTAAAAAAACACTGGCAATGGTATTTGAAAAGGCTTCAACAAGAACAAGAATCTCCTTTGAAGTTGGAATGTACCAGCTTGGTGGAAATGCACTTTATTTATCAAAGAATGACCTTCAACTTGGACGCGGCGAAATAATAGAAGATACTGCAAAAACAATGAGCCGCTACGTTGACGGTGTGATGATCAGGGCCGGGGAACACCAGGATGTTTTAGAATTTTCAAAATACGCTGACATACCTGTTATTAATGGACTTACAAACTTAGAACATCCATGCCAGGTGTTCGCTGACCTTTTAACTATATATGAAAATAAAAACGGTTTCGATGTTAAATTAGCTTTTGTTGGGGATGGAAACAACGTATGTAATTCTCTTCTTCTTGCTTCAGCCTTTGTGGGTATGGATATGAATGTTGTATGCCCCCCAGGCTATGAACCCCATGCTCAAATATTTAAAAAGGCAAAAAAATATGCTGAAAATACTGGGGCAGAGCTTAAAATAATAAATGACATTGGAAAAGGTGTTGAAGGTGCCCAGGTAGTTTACACTGATGTATGGGTTAGTATGGGCAATGAAAAAGAAGCTTCAAAACGAATAAATGATTTAAAAGCCTACCAGATAAATAAAACTCTCATGGAAAATGCAGATGCAAACGCCATGATTATGCATTGTTTACCTGCAGTTAGGGGTCAGGAAATAACTGCAGAAATGATAAATTCAAATCAGTCTGTAATATGGGATCAGGCTGAAAACAGACTGCATGCACAAAAAGCAGTGCTTTATAAACTCCTTAAATAATTATTAAAGCTTATTTAGTTTTGCGATGTATGTATGTTTTAATGTCATACTTACATGCTTTCTAAATTTTGATAAAAAACATGGAAAAGCTTTTATTAACCATAAAAATATTATTATCAAGTTTATATTATATTCTACTTGATATATTGAGCATTAAATTAATTATTTTACTTTTTTTGATATATTTGTTGTATAAGTGGGTACTATCTAATATTTTAGCTATTAATGTATTTTTAGTACTCCATTTCATTAGTACTAACATAATGTTTAAATATGAAAAGTATTAAACCAGTCATTAATGTTAATTTATGAAAAAAAGGATATTGGGTGATAACATGAGCAGAGAGACAGAGAAAATAATAATGGACACAGCACTAAAAATTTTTGCAGAAGAAGGTTATGTGGGAGCTAAAACCCGTGTCATTGCTGAAAGTTCTGGTTTCAGTGAGATGACCCTTTTTAGAAAATTTAAAAGCAAAAAAAATCTTTTTAATGCAATTTTAGAAGGGCAAAAGGAATATTTACTTAAAGAAGCTTCCATTCTTTTCAGCGCTGATGAAATAGAAAATCATGTGGAATCTTTTAAACTTTTAATCCAGCATGTATACGCATTAATGGAAGAAAACTTCCATTTTATTAGTTTGTACATTAATGAACGGCGCAGGTTATCTGAAAATATTCTGGATGAACTCGTGATTTGTCTAAGCCACCAGATTAAACTGAGATTTCCGAATATAAAAGTAAACACCAAAGTATTTGCTTTTAATATCCTATCCTTCTTTTATCTCCTTATTTTTGACAAATACAGAAACTATTCATTTATGAACCATAAAGAAGCTCTAAATGAATTTATAGAAAATTGTGCCCTTGTTTTAACTGCGTGAAATCTGTTTTTTAATCTACATGGAAACAGGTGCATTGATTCCAAGTAGATTTAAAGAGTTTCTAAGGGTTATTCTTGATTTATCCACAAGCAATAACCTTTCTTCTTCTTCATTTGCACCTATAACTGGAACAGACTTATAGAATCGGTTGAATGCCCCTGCAAGATCCATTGCATACTGTGCAATTGGATGAACCCTTTTTATTCTGGCTGACTGTTCAATTACCATAGTAAATTTTGAAAGTAGTTTAATGAGTTCAAGTTCAAAGGTGTGATCCATTTTTAAATCATTTAAACCAATATTTTCAGATTTAAATCCTGCTTTTTCCAGTAATTTGCAGGCACGTGCATGAGCATATTGAATGGAGGCACAACCCTTTTCAAAACTCAGTGCATCATCCCATTTAAATACTACATGCTTTTCAGGAGATAATCTGGCAATGAAGTACCTTATAGCTCCAATACCAATATCTTCTGCAATTTGAATGGCAGATGCATTGTCCAGGTCTTCCCTCCTTTTTTTAATTTCAAGAAGGGCACGGTTTACAGCTTCTTCAATAAGATCATCTACAGAAATGAAGATACCCCTTCTGGTGGACATTGAACCTTCAGGGAGGGTTATAAACTCATAAAATATAACTTCAGGATGTTTGCAACCTAATATCTCTAAAGCTATGCTTATCTGGTCTATAGCCAACTTGTGATCTGAACCAAGCACGTCAACAATTTCGTCTGAATTTTCTGATTTTTCAAGATGATATGCTATGTCCCTTGTAGAATAAAGGGATGTTCCATCGGATCTTGTAAGTATAAGCTCCTTTTCAATGCCGTAATCTTCAAGAGGCATGTATAAAACTTCATTCCGCTTTGTGTAGTCTTCAAGATCTTTTAGAATCTTTTGAACATCTCCGTCTTTAACAAACTTACTTTCCCAAACATAATCATCGTGGGAAATGTTAAGCCGCGAAGTAGTAGCTTTTATTCCTTTAAGACATTTGCTAACGATTTCATGGAATGTATCTTCCAGTTTTATATCTTCACCACTTTCATATGTTTTTAAAAGCTCACTAACTCTTAAATTAAGACTTTCATCTTCACGCAATTTTTCGTTAATCTGGAAGTATATCCTACCAATTTCATGGTCTATCTTTTCCATTTCTTCTACTTTATAATCAAAATTAAGAAGCCCCCATGCAATTATGGCGATTTGCCGCCCCATGTCGTTAACATAATACTGGGTTTCAACATTATAGCCTGCTACCTTTAAAATTCGTGCTAAAGAATCTCCTATAACAGAATTACGTATGTGCCCAATGTGTAAAGGCCCGTTAGGATTTGCTGAAGTATGTTCAAGGATCACCTTTTTATTTTTGGGCTCTAATTGCCCATAATCTTCATTTATTGATTCTAAAACCTTTTTGGAAAAATTATCATAATTAATAAAGAAATTAAGATAAGGGCCTTTCATTTCAACAGATTTAAAAAGTTCAGATATCTCAATAACTTTTAAAATATCTGCTGCTATTTCTGCAGGTGGCTTTTCAAGCGCTTTTGCAAGCTCGAAGGTCACTGTTGTTGCAAGATCACCAATATCAGGGTTTGGAGGTTCTTCCACCCTGATTTCGTCGGGAATTTCCAGGTCCAGGGATTTAATTGAAATTTTCAAAGATTTCACTGCTTCTTTTTCTAAAATTCTGTACATAGATTCACCATAAATAATTATAGCTATAATCAACCAGTTTAAAAAAAAATTATAATCTAAGCATTAAATAAGTATTTTAAATAATTAAAGATCTGGAAAGATAATGAGCTAAAGATGATGGTAAATCCATCATTTATTTTACAGTCCTCTTATCCACAGAGTCATGTGGCCAATTTTAGGTATTACAAGGGGTGCATCGTTTATAGACACTGCCCTTGAAATAATCTGATCTGGATCTACTGCCACAGGATCAGGCGAAGGATTATTATCTCCTTTTGTAACAAAGAATGTGTCACCACCAGGAGTTTTTCCAGTGTAAATAACCCTGTGAATCACCGGGTGCGGGAACCCGTCGGCTTTATAAACAATTATATCTCCTACCTGAACTGGGCCTGGATTATTATCTACTATTACAATATCTCCCCTGTGTAGAGCAGGTTCCATACTTCCAGATACTACCACATTCATGTGCTGAGCTACTATTATTCCAATAAGTATAATAACAATGTATGTTACTATTTCTTTAATTTTCACTTTTTCACCTTACTGATTTTATCTTAAGATGGCTCCATTATCTGCAGAGCTTACAAGTTTCTGGTACCTGGAAAGCCAACCCTTAACTTTTTTATCAGGCATTTTCACATCTTCAAGTCTCTTTTTAATTTCACTCTCATCCAGCTCAACATCAAGTTTCCTGGTTATCATATTAATTTTAATAATATCTCCATCTTTTAAGGCAGCTATAGGACCTTTAAGCATGGCTTCAGGAGATATATGTCCTATACATGGCCCTCGTGTCCCTCCTGAAAATCTACCATCAGTTATAAGTGCAACTGATTTAATTCCCATTCCAGATATCGCAGAAGTTGGGCTCAACATTTCACGCATTCCAGGACCTCCTTTTGGCCCTTCATATCTTATTACAATCACATCTCCTTCTTCTATTTCACCATTAAAAATTGCATCTGCACATGTTTCTTCGCTATCAAAAACTTTTGCCGGGCCAGTATGTATCCTCATATCCTCATCAACAGCCGTTATTTTAACTACCGAACCTCTAGGAGCTAAATTTCCCTTTAATATGGCGATTCCTCCTTCTTTATATATAGGGTTATCCAGTGGCCTTATAACATCTTCATCTTTAACTTCTGCACATTTAATATTTTCTTTAAGTGATTTTCCAGTACATGTTATAGTATCTAAATTTATCTTATCTTTAATTACTTTTAAAACTGCAGGAATACCTCCGGCACGGTCTAAATCCAGCATAGAATAGGTTCCAGCCGGAGATAATTTAGATATATGTGGGATTTCTCTACTCATTTTATCAAAAGTATCAATGGTTGCACTGACTCCTTTATCCTCAAGTTCACTTGCTATAGCAGGAATGCACAGTGCTATGTTTGTAGATCCTCCAAGTGCCAGATCAACTGCTATGGCATTTTCAAATGCCTCTTGAGTCATTATTTTTGAAGGAGTTAAATTCTTTTCCACTAACTTCATTATTTGGGCACCGGATTCTCGTGCAATACTCATTTTTTTGGCATCCACTGCATGAGCAGTTGCACAATATGGTAAACTCATTCCTAAAGTTTCTGTTACGCATGCCATTGTATTGGCTGAAAAAAGTCCAGAACATGAGCCAGCGCCAGGACATGCACACTTTTCAAGTTCATTTAGATCTTCCATTGTCATTTTTCCAGATGATACTGCTCCAACTCCTTCATAAACGCTGATTAAGTCTACTGATTCTCCTTTGAATTCACCAGGCTTCATTGGACCTCCTGTAACAAAAATGGAAGGTATATCAAGTCTTGCTGCGGCCATAAGCATTCCAGGAACTATTTCATCACAGCTTGGGATTAATACAAGCCCATCAAACTGGTGTGCCTGTGTCATACTTTCTACAGTATCTGCAATTATTTCTCTTGATGGCAGAGAATAACGCATTCCCTCATGGTTCATTGCGATACCGTCACAGATAGCCATTGTATTAAATTCAAAAGGCACTCCTCCTCCCTGACTTATTCCTAATTTAACTGCGTTTGCAACTTCATTTAGATGAATATGGCCTGGAGCTATATCTGTAAAGCTGTTTGCAACCCCTATGAATGGCTTGTCCATTTCCTGGTCGGTTACACCGCATGCTCTAAGCAGAGATCTGTGTGGAGCTCTTTGCAGACCTTGTTTAATAGAATCACTTCTCATTGAATCACCTTTTAATCAGTCCACTTAAAAAACTGATTTTTTCTATTTTTAAAAGAAATTGAAGTATTTATTTAATAACCTTTTTTATAAGATTTGGGTAAGTTTCATAACACAATATATTATCTAATATTATATATATCTGTATCTTCTGTAGAATGTCATCTTAAAAAAATAATTTTATTTTTCTGGCTGTGAGTTGCTTTTTGAAAATCAATGCTGGTTTAAATATATAAGTTTTGAAAATTAAAATATCATCATGGATATTAGCATTATTCTGAAATTTCTAATTTCTTTTGCAATAGGGGCGTTAATTGGTATTGAAAGAGAGCGTAAACAGTTTCAGGTAAAGGAATTTGCAGGGATAAGGACTTTTATGCTTATTGCAGTACTTGGAACGTCATCCGCTTTTTTATCCACATTCTATCCTTATTTTATAATTATAGCATTTTTAGGTTTTGCTGCAATGGTAGGTTTAAGTTATATTATGACTAACAGGGAAAATGGAGATATTGGAATTACTACGGAAGTTACTGCACTTCTTACGTTTATTTTAGGTGCTTTATGTTTCACTGATGAAGGGTTGCAGATTGTTCCAGTACTTGCAATCATAATAACAACATTACTCGCAGTTAAACCATATTTACACACGTTTGCAAGGAAAATAAGCCAGAATGAAATTATAAACACGTTGAAATTCCTTATAATTGCATTTGTAATACTTCCTCTGCTTCCAGACCAGACTTTTGGCCCCTTCAATGTTTTTAACCCCTATCAAATCTGGTTAATAGTTGTATTTATGTCTGGAATAAGTTTTGCAGGATACATATTGATGAAATTCCTGGGAGCTGAAAAGGGAATTAATGTAACCGGGATTATAGGAGGTCTTGTATCAAGCACAGCAGTTACAGCTGCAATGGCTGCAAGAGTTAAAGAGTCAGATTTTATAATAAGGGCAGCAGTGTTTGCTACAGTGGTTGCAAGTTCAATGATGTTTCTAAGAGTTCTATTTGTAGTAGCAGTGATAAATCCTAACTTAATAAGCACTCTTGCAGCTCCAATGCTTAGTATGGGAGTAGTAGGCATTATATTAAGCTTTTTAGCATGGAAAACCACTAAAATCAGAGATTTTAGCGGAGATATCAAACTTGAAAACCCTTTTTCACTTAGACCCGCACTAATATTTGGATTGTTGTTTACAGGTATTTTATTTGCCTCTAAAATTGCAGAAATTCATTTTGGAAACACTGGAGTTTATATTGCAAGTGTTATATCAGGAATAGCTGATGTTGATGCTATATCAATAAGCATGGCACTTCTTGCAAGAGATACAATCATCTCTCCTGACGTTGCAGTAACTGCTATAACCCTTGCTGCAATTTCAAATACCATTATTAAATTTTTAATCGCCATGTTTTTTGGAACAAGAAAATTTGGATACGTGATAGGTATAATATTTGCTTTTATAATTTTTGCAGGATTATCAGCAATCTTTTTTATCTGAAAAGTTTTTAAAACATTGTCCATTGAAGATAGCTGCATTTAGAAATTCTCTTTATCTTTGATAAAAATTTAAATAGTGTAAACTTTAAAATTTTATGAGTAATTATA
>Ga0136715_1000231_pt1 | contig 11978 bp, 16 predicted proteins | sample SedPBSmetaG_FD_104916 | JGI IMG/M metagenome (GOLD analysis project Ga0136715, IMG submission 104916) | Freshwater sediment bacterial and archeal communities from Indian Creek, Illinois, USA to study Microbial Dark Matter (Phase II) -... | ecosystem: Environmental > Aquatic > Freshwater > Creek...
TCATCTGTCGCTCCTCCTGGCGGAGAGCAGCCTCTCCATCACGTCGTCCTGCGGATTGCCGATGAAAGCCGTGGTGCAGTTTTGCTTTACGATGTCAAAAATCTCGTACCAGAGCAGATTCGCCTGCTTCTGGAATGACTGGCTCATCTGCACAAACGGGCTGCTTATCGCGCCGCCTGTGGTCGGGTGCTTGCCTAAAAGCCCGTATGTGCTAATTGCTTCTTCGCACTGAATGTAGCGTGTAAATGCCTGCGCGTATGCTTCAATCAATCGCGGGTTGACGAATTTCTCGCAGCCGCGCTCCTTGAGCCACTTCCACGTTTCGATGAACAGCGCGTTCGCGCCTAGCGGTTTCCCGTCTCTTTGCCTTGCGCTGAGGTAATCGCTTGGCGCAGGTATATCCTCACCGGACAAATTCGCTGCGTTGTCAAGCTCGCCCGCTTCAAGCTGCGATTCCGGGCGAAATTCCGAAGTTCCCAGCACCTTTGCCATTTTCCCGGCAACGATTTTCTCCGCAAGGGGTTGCGGTTTGTCACCGGCACGGACGCGACGACCACCCCTATTTGTTCCGTCTTTTGCCACGCGCTTTCACCTCCTTGCGTGTATAGGGACTCCCGTGATGGCTTAATCCCTCGTTTGAATTGTGATTTTTTCACGCGTGACCCCACGCCGCTGTCCGCTTTAAAAAGTTTTAGAGATTTGACCGCCCCCACCGGTCACCGCTCTTGACAGTGATTCGGGAATGACAGGATTTGCATAGCGACATGAGGTTGGATGTTTCGTTGCCACCGCCATTTGAGAGCGGGAGAATGTGGTGGACTTCTTCGGCAGGTGTCAGCTCGCCTTGTTTCTTGCACTCCTCGCATAGAGGGTGCGACTTGATGTAACGGTCACGGATGCGCTTCCAGCTCCTGCCGTAGCGTTTGTTGGTCGCAGGGTCACGTTCATATTGGTTGTAGCGTTTGTCCATTATCTTTTGATGCTCGGCGCAGTATTGATCATACACAGCGAGCCGACCGCAGCCGGGGTAGGCACAGGGGCGTTTGGGTTTATAGGGCATCAGTTCATCTCCTTTGGGGCATGAAAAAAGCCACCGGGATTTTCTCCGCGATGGCTTTATGTTCCTATAAACTATTCAAATGACCTTTAGTTTGGAGTAATTGTGATGCCATATTTAGATAACATAAAATCCATCATCCTTTGTTTTCTATAGGCAATAAATAAATTATGATCGGACCACTCTGGTGCAGAAAGGTCATCTGGTATGAAGTTGTAATATTTTATATATTTGCTGTTTGTTGGTGAGGAAAAAAACGTCTTTGGATGTGTATTTCCTTTAGAAGCATTTACAACACCTGTTACTGGTTGCATGTTCCAAAGAACATTAACATTATAATCCGCAGGCCTACCAATTAATTTCATCGGGAATATATGATCAAGCTCGGGCTTATATCGGCCTGTAACTGTGTCTGAAGAAATATAACTCACATCAGGTATTAGAATTTTAAGAGGGAACCAAATGTAACCTTCAATTGACGAAATGTTAAGTGATGTAAGCCTGTTATTCTTACTAACAAATTCTTTGATTGCATCTAGTGGGAAGTCGACATCAGCATTAAAAGCTAAGGAAGAACATCCATTTATTATTGTTTGGGTATTCCAGTCATTTAGCTGTGAGAGAATAAAGTATTGCTTCATTCGCAACAAATTATTATTATCAATTTTTATGTAAGGAACTCCTTTTTTATGACGATTATAGATGTAAACAATGAGGGGATACAAGGCTCCACCTCTGATTACTATCGAATTGTTATTTATCTTGAAAGCATCATAAATAAAGTGCTTGAAGAAGTCATCTAAAGATCCTTTAAGATCATCGAACACAGATATGAACTCTTTTAACTCATGATCATTCACTCTTTCTGGCGAGATACGATTAGTTTTCTTAATTATTAAATGTATGATTTGAAGAATAGAACTCGGTTCAATTACATAGCCTTGTGTAATCGAGAAGATTTGTTTTGCTTCCAGTTGAAGTTTTTCTTCATAGTCGTAGCTTTTTTCCTTTATGCGAGAAAGAAGTAAATCAGCACCTGAAAGTGGTACTCCACCCATATTTAAACGCTGAAACACATCATTGACACGATCTTCATCCCAACTTTTCTCGATTGGAAAGAAGGCAAGTGATTTTACATCTTTTCGGATAAAAATATCCCATAATTTATCAACTATATTTTCAAATTGCTCTTCATTTCCATTCATTATTTCGGGCGGAATTATAGTCTCTAAATTCTTTCTGTATCTTACTTTTGAATCATCAGCTTGAATAAACAGTTGAGACATTGCTATGATACCTGGTTTAAGGCTAGAGTTCTTATTAACAAACTCAAAGCCGGTAGCTTCTGCATCATCGTGATTATTAAGATCAAAAAAGAGATTATAAGTGAGTATGCGGTTATTCAATGTATATTTCAAACAAGAAAAAAGTGTCTGTAATCGCTGTTGCCCATCATACACTAACCATTTATCTTCTCTTCTCCATAAATTTTTATCAACGAACTGAGCCGTATCGCCATCTGAAAAATCCTCTATAAAACACCGATATGGAATTTCTTTATCGCTGTTCCATACGATTAGTGTTCCAATTGGGTAACCACGCAAGATAGAATCGAATAATTTGCATATATATTTTTCACTTTCGTATCTGCTACCCCAAACATAAGGTCTTTGGACTGCAGGTAAAAACCATCCATTATGGGTAGCATTGATGTTTTCGATAGCTTCTTTAACTGACAATGACAAAAATCCCAAATAAATAACCCCCTTATCAAAAATGTTTATTATAAATATCTTTTATTACAAATCTACTTATCTATAATATTACCACAAAGCGAATACAGGGGGTATTAAATTGTTAGTGTTGCAGCTAATCGTTGAGATTTATAAAAACCATTTTGGATGTGGACCGTATTCGTCCTAGTTGTAGTTTCTGTCCAACACTTTCTTATGTTCGCTGCAGTATTGCTCACACACAGCGAGCCGACCGCAGCCGGGGTAGGCGGTGCATGGACGTTTAAGTTTGTAGGGCATTGGTTCACCTCGCTTTTAGGACATGAAAAAAGCCGCTGCGGTAATCCACAACGGCTCGGACAACATTATCTCAATTATAGTCTAATAAAAAAATCTAGTGGATTCAAGTAGATTTATATGGATTTTACTATCCACTTAGAAGTTTTCCGTCGGACAAGAATAACATTAATACCAGATATCAGTTTGGTAACGTTTCGATTGATGTTGTCGGTAGAAATTCGGATCATCTCCCAACCATCACCTAGCTTGTACATAATGGCTGTGTCCCGAATGTTCTGGTAGGCCTGCTTCTCTTTGCCATGATAAATCTTGCTGTCAATCTCTAGAGCCACCTTAATGTCAGGCAGAATGAAGTCTACGACATAATCAAAAATTCGAACTTGATGATGTGCTTTGATGCCGCAACGAATAAGCTCAATTGCCACCATTATTTCTTCCGTACTCTTATACCATCCATTCTTGTTTAGGTTCAGCTCTACCAGACTTATGGCATCCTCATATGGTGCGATATCGGTAACTTTGGATATACGTTTGATGGCTTTACTCAGTTTCCTCTGTTTATTATCAGTGCTGCTCGCATTTCCCTCTTCGCGTGTTTGCCGCACCAGTTCAATCCTGCAGTCCTTGCAGGCGTATTTAACACTACGAATATATGACCAGCTATAAACTGGGGAGCCGCATATATGGCAAGGCGGATAATAACAGTTGTATTTTGTGATGTCTTGGACGATAGGAATGCCGTCTTCCATTGCTTCATGCCTGCCCATTTTTCTTCTCCTTTACTGTCATGACCTCATCCACAGCCCTGAGAGCTTTGTGGTGAACCTTTAGTACCCAGCTGATGGAGTAGTTAAGCTCGCAGGCAATCTGCTCCCAACTTTTAAAGCACATGTAGCGCAATTCCAACAGCGATTGGTGTTCCTGCTTCGCCACACCTTTAATGATTGACATTACTTCCTGCTTGGTGCTGATGAGGTCATCGATGTCATTATTAATTTCAGTTTCTATATCCACCATCTTGGCGATGATGTCCTCCATACGTTGGACATTGCGAGTGCCGGAGCGAGGCATATCCGTTAGCGTCGCGCTCGCTTTGACCGAAAGTTCCCGCAGCGACTGCACCTGCTCCAGTTTACTGTTTATTCGTTGGTCTAGACGATAAGCCTGTCCGAGATATTCTTTTGCCGTCATCATATAACCTCCTCCTTGACCTTTCGAATAAGCATTTCCGGCTCAACCGTAGTAAGTGATGTATACCAATCGGAACTGAAGAAGCGCTCGACATCCCTTTTCGTAAATAAAGCGGTCTTACTGCTGGGATGCTTTTTCAGCCTTTTCAGCGCATTGCGGTAATCCTTTACCGCTTGAACAACAATAGCATTAGCTAGGTTTTGGTAAGGTTCCATAATCGTACCTCCGAATTTATATTTTTCTCGGATTGGCACTATTTGACTCTCGTTTGCAGATCAGCTTTGACAGCTTCGATAAGCGCCGACTGGCTTTTATCCTTTAAAGAAATAACCCGCAAAATACGCTCATCAATCGTGCCTTTTGTAACGATGTGCTGCACCACAACCGTTTTAGATGTTTGGCCTTGTCGCCAAAGCCTAGCATTGGTCTGTTGATATAGCTCTAATGACCAGGTAAGACCGAACCAGGCAATATAAGAGCCTCCGGCTTGAAGATTTAAGCCGTGTCCGGCAGATGCAGGATGAATTAGGCCGACCGACATTTCCTCGTTATTCCACTTGCGGATACTCTCAGCGGTATCCAACTTAGAAAATGAAATTTTTATGCTTTGAAGCCTTTCTATGATTCTTTCGTAGTCGTGCTTGTACCAATAGGCCACGAGTATTGGCTTTCCGGCAGCCGCCTCAATAATATCCTCCAAGGCATCTAACTTCTGATTGTGAATGACTTCTGTTCCACCACCGTCTTTATAAATGGCACCGTTGGCCATCTGGCAGAGTTTGTTGGAAAGCGCCGCAGCATTTGCAGCAGTAACTTCACCGCCAGGTAGTTCTAATACAAGGTCTCTTGCTAATAAAGCGTAGCGCTCTAATTCTTTCTCAGAAAGCATTACGATATATTCACTGCTGATCAGTTCAGGCATCTTAAGGTAATCCGTTGACTTCATTGAAATCGTAATATCGGAGATTTTCTTATAGATGTTTGGCTCTGCGGCGGGAAGCGGCTTGTAGCTGAAAATGATCTGGCCATTTCTCTTATCAGGCATAAAGTAGTTACTGCGAAACGCAGTTATAAACATACCGAGTCTTACACCCATGTCAAGCAATTTGAACTCCGCCCATAAATCCATTAGTCCATTGCTGCTTGGTGTTCCTGTCATTCCAATAATGCGTTTTACTTTTGGACGCACCTTCATTAGTGACTTAAAGCGCTTAGCCTGATGATTTTTGAAGGATGAAAGCTCATCGATCATGACTGTATCAAAATCAAACGGCAGCCCACTCTCATCAATGAGCCACTGAACGTTCTCTCGGTTGATGATATAGATGTCGGCAGGCTTAATAAGAGCTGCACGACGTTCTGCTGCGGTACCAACTGCCACGGAACAAATGAGGTCCTGGAGATGCTCCCACTTATCTAGTTCGTTTGGCCAGACATCTCTTGCCACTCGAAGGGGTCCAACCACTAACACCTTATGTGCATCGAAGTAATCAAACAACAGGTTATTGATTGCAGTAAGGGCAATGCTTGTTTTTCCTAAACCCATATTTAAAAACACTGCTGAAACCGGCTGAGATTCTATATAGCTGATAGCGTATTTTTGATAATCATGAGGCTTGTACTGCATCTAAAATCCCTCCAATCTGACTCGCATCGTCTAATATGAAAACTAAGAATCCTAACCCTCTAAGAACCTTGTGCCTTGCCATCTGTAATGGGCGTGGGCGCTTGCCCGGAGCTTTGACCTCAACAAAGGCCATCTTTCCTTCAGGCATTAGAACGATTCGATCCGGCATACCATAAATGCCTGGAGATAGAAACTTCACTGCCAGCCCACCACGCTGTTTCACTTCCAAAGCTAACTTCTTTTCAATCTCTTTTTCTCTCATGGTCGTACCTCATCAAAATTTAGGTGGTGGTCGTTACCCTCAATACATAAAACCCCCTATAGGTTATTTTTACTGAAAAAACATGCTATAGCAAAGTTTTGTATATGAGGATAACGAGGTTCACCAGTGACAGTCTGTTATGGTTGATTCAAAAAATCTTCATTTTTTACACGCACTCCATAGATGAAGGAACCTATCTTTGTCTTTTTACGCGTAAAGCCTGCGAGTTCAACTGCTGCATAAAAATCGGTCGTGCTTCTCGTATACTCACCATTTCGTGAACAGTAATTACGATATTCTTGATAAAAGTCACCGGACTTCTGATTGTAGTCCGGACCGATTTCGCAGCAATCCTCAAGGAAGTTTGCCATCCAGTCATTGTTCTCTCTATAGGTATCAATCGCCTTACGAACACACTCAGGCGGCGATAAATGAAAGTTCTTACGTATTGCCTTCATCGCTCCCTTAACAATCCAGCTAAGGATATAGGGACCTGCCTCATTGAAGAGGTGGTCAGCATAATTCTTAATATCACTGCTACCTTCGATCTTTGCATCGAATGGAATGACAATCAGACGACGCCACGTTCCAGAATCATTGGCTCCTACACGGGGTAAATGGTTTGTATAAAGCACAAGCGTATGCGAAGGGGTAAACCTGAATGGGTCTTTGTACTTTTTTTCAGCTATAATCTCGTCTGTAGAACAAAGCTGTTTAATGATGGAAGTATTAAGACGCATGCCCTCCTCAAGCTCTGCCGCGATGATGAGACGCTTGCCCTTAAGCTCTGCCATTTCAGGCTTCACGTTTCTACGACAGCCTACCGTTAAAGTGTCTGCAGATAAGGAACCGGAATAAGTACCAAGCGCCTTGGATATGGTATTCCAGAAGGTAGATTTACCATTACTCCCTTCCCCATAAGCAATGATGATTGCTTCCAGGTAAACCTTACCAATGACAGCAAGGCCAACAATCTGCTGGACATATTCGATAAGCTCAGCATCATTACAAAAGAAAGTGCGAAGAGCTTGTTGCCAGATATCCTTGCCCTCTTCACCGGGCTTACTATTGGTCTGCTTCGTAATGAAGTCAGCAGCTTCTGGAAGCCTGCTTTCACCCGTTATTAGATCAATCGTTGCACCGGGGGTATTAAGTAAAAACTCATCTTTATCTAACTCTGAAACGCTGTGCAGCAGCATCGGTTTTGCCGCCTGGAGAGCTGCCATTACATATTTCATATCGCGACGCTTCAGCACAAACTTCTTATAAATAGTCGCAGCAGTATACATACCATAAGCTGTTTGCTGTTCTTCGTTCATATCTCCTAGTCCCTTGCCGGTAAGGATAACTGCTTTTTCTAGACCAGCTTTAATACAGGATTCCAGTGTCGATGCAACTTGTGATTCAGCGTCAGCAAGCTGCTCATCAAGGAACTCCTCCATAGCACCGACGGCCTTCTGCTTTGACTCCACCCATTTTTCACCGTCATACCTTAAATAATCGGTAGCCTCGGTGAAGCAAAGCTCTGCATCATATTCGCGAGCAAGCACTTTGGCCTGACCAATATCGGAGTAGTCTGTGGGTTTTAAAGAAGCGCCACTAAAATCTTTGTTAAAATCCTCCGGTGCTACATATCCTTCTTGACCCTGAACCTTTTTAGCAAACTTCACCGCGCTATTCCATATGGTGGTCAGTTCATTCTCCTCGATTGATGTCTCGCACTTTTCTGCTTCCTTTAAGAAAAGATCATGCGCTTTATCTCCAATACCATAACGTTTCAAAACTCTGCCTGCGTAATGCGACAGAGTTTTATTACGTCTCCCTGTTGGAATAACGGAGTTGTTTGTCACAGCTTCGTCAAAATCCTCGTCGACATTTTCAAGCACATCAAGGACTGAGAGCCAGCCTTCATGCCAGATCACCTCACTGCAATCAGCACCATAAATGAAACGCGCTGCATCGAGTGCATTATCATCGAAGAAGGGAAACTGAGCATAGATTGTCTTTTTTAAATTGGCATACGTATCCGAATCCGCTATAACGTCAATTGGAAAATAGACATGAAACTTGGGCCTTGCTGTTTTACCGTCCTTTGGAAGCATATTGTTGCGGCTAGGTACAATTGCATAGGATACATCCGGTATGAGCTCTTCCAAAACCTCTGGTGTGATCCACTCCGCTGGATTTTCAGTATGGTCATTATCACAATCCATAACAATAACATCAGACTTGATGAAGTTATCTGCACTGCGATAGTTGTTCTCATACTCCGCACAAACGTGGTCTACCTTCACCGCTTCCTTCAGTTCATCCACCGAGGCAACCACACGTTTATTTGGATAGAAACAGTTCTTCTGATTGCCGATACAGTTTGCAGTGCAAATCATTAGCTGCATGTTTCAGCCTCCTCCATATCCTCAGTGAAATAGCGGATCTTCATACGGCGCTTCTTGGCTTTATCAATCTCGCGCTGCATGCCATTCGTGATCGTCTCGCCAAACACCCACAATTCATTACATTTACCTAAGAAGACTATATCCATAAACAGTGCAAGCTCACGTTCTTCCGGATCATCATCTGAAAGATATAAAGGTAAAAGCAGGTGTGGTGCAAAGGCAATGGCATTTCTCTCAAAAACAGCAAACCGACTATAAAGCTTAGCCCTTTCCGTGTTTTTCTCGACATCACCCGCATAAGGTGAGCAAATATACACGAGTGGTTTAAAGGCTTCTTCTTTTTTTATATTTGTCAGCGCTTCGTATGCGGTAGGGTCGGGATAGCCTTCGCTGTTTTTCTTGTCTACTCCGCCGGGGCCGTATTTCATCTGTTCGTTCATAAGCGAACCTCCTTATAAAGATTTGAGCGGCATAAAAGTCCCTCTACCAGTCCCAGGACAGAAACCGTCACTTTGAACGAACTTTTTATAATTAAATTTTCCTTCCCTGTATAAGCGACAGCAGACATAAAATCTGCTGTCTTTTTTTCGTTCATTTCCTCGCTAAGTGTCCTGGGACTGTTGAAGGACATGAAAAATATGTGGCCTGAAAAAATCACAAACAAATTTTCGTTCAAACCACACAAAACTGTCCTGGGACTATTAGAGAGGTAGCAAATCCTCTCTGGAAGGGAGGTAACAACATGCAGACACAAACCCCTGCAGAGGCTTTGAAAGATCAGCAACTTGATGAAGAACTTGCTGACACCCTTACAGCCATAAGTGTTGTATCCAAAAGACTGGCTAAGAAGATCAAAGCCTTGTCTGTAAAGGAACAAGAAAAGAAGAAAGGAGGAGCTCCAAATGAGCAAGATGAGTGAACTTAATCAGGTTCTTTCTGAACTGAAAGATTGCGGCCAAACGCTCATAAACATCGCTGACTCGCTTACAGAAATTTTCTCATGCAAGGATAGTGATAAAGGCGATGTTATGGAAACACCCGCAGCACCGATGGAAGAACCAACACCAGAGTTATCGTTCTTGGATGTTCGTAAGAAGTTTGCAGATATGTCCAGAGCCGGACATACAGAAACGCTTAAGGGACTGTTAAAAAAATACGGTGCAGATAAGCTCTCCAGTGTTGACCCATCACAGTACGCCGCTTTATTCGCAGATGCGGAGGTAATCCAATGAGTGTAAAACACGCATTGCTTTCTGCCTCATCTGCTAATAGGTGGCTTTCTTGTCCGCCATCAGCCTTACTTAGTAAGAAGTTTGAAGATCTGTCCAGCAGTTTTGCTCAGGAAGGCACCGATGCTCACGCTCTCGCACAATACAAGCTTGAAAAGCTGCTGGGGATAAACACAAAGGACCCGACTGAGTCACTAAGTTTTTACGATGAAGAAATGAACGATCACGCAGAAAACTATGCGGCCTTTGTGCTGGAACAAGTTGAGAAAGCAAAGAAAACCTGCGCTGATACTCAGGTGCTTATTGAGCAGAAGCTCGATTTCTCAAGGTATGTCCCAGAAGGGTTTGGCCATGTGGACTGCCTGATTATCGCAGATGGCACTCTTACCGTAATTGACTATAAATACGGACTTGGGATCAAGGTTTCCGCTGATAGTAATCCGCAAATGTTCTGCTATGCACTTGGAGGCTTGGCTCTTTTTGATGTTATTTACGACATAGAACGTGTTCACCTGGCCATCTATCAACCGCGTAGAGAAAACATTAGCGAGTACAGTATCTCTAAAGGTGAGCTCATCAAGTGGGCTGAGGATGTCTTGGCTCCTACTGCAAAGCTTGCTATTAAAGGCGAAGGTGAGTATAAGGCTGGCGAGCACTGCCAGTTCTGCAAGGTTAAAGCAACCTGCAGAAAGCGTTCCGAATATAATCTGGATCTCGCAAAGTACGACTTTGAGCTGCCTGCCACTCTCGATAGTGATGATATAGCAGCCATCCTGACAAAAGCAGATGAACTGGCTTCATGGGTAAGCGATGTCAAGGAATATGCCCTGAAGGAAGCGCTAAACGGTACCAAGTTTGAAGGCTTCAAGTTAGTCTCCGGTAGGTCCAACAGAAAATATACCGACGAAGCCGCAGTAGCTGATCTCGTTATTTTAGCCGGTAAAGATCCTTATGAGAAGAAGCTGCTCGGTACTACTGCCATGACAGCATTACTCGGCAAAAAGGCATTTGAAGATATTCTCGGCGGCCTAACTTTTAAGCCGCCTGGAAAACCGGTCCTTGTTACCGCTGATGACAAGAGACCCGAATTCAACTCAGCATATGAAGATTTTAATACAAATCAAGGAGGAAATTAATCATGACAAAAGCAGTTAATCCTTTGAAAGTAGTTACTGGACCTGATACCCGCTTCAGCTATGTGAATGCGTGGGAGCCCAAATCCATTAATGGCGGTACGCCGAAGTATAGTGTGTCTCTCATTGTGCCAAAGTCTGACACGAAGACCATCCAGAAAATTAAATCTGCAATAGAAGCAGCCTACCGCGAAGGTGAAAGCAAACTCAAAGGCAATGGTCGCAGCGTACCGCTTCTTGCAACTCTTAAGACCCCGCTTCGTGACGGTGATTCGGAACGTCCTGACGATCCGGTTTATGCAAACGCCTATTTTATTAATGCCAACAACAGCTCAGCTCCTGGCATCGTTGATGCAGATCGTCAGCCTATCATCGAGCGCTCTGAGATTTATTCCGGTGTTTATGGTCGAGCCAGCGTGAACTTCTACGCATTCAACACCAACGGAAACAAAGGGATCGCTTGTTCACTCAACAACCTTCAAAAAATCCGTGATGGTGAACATCTTGGCGGTAAGTCCAACGCAGTAGAAGACTTCGCTACGGATTCTGATGACGACTTTCTTTCCTAATCAGTAACTGAAAACCTGCCCCCTAAGACAATTATAGAAAAGAGGTGACAAAAAATGACTTATGAATTTATGGAACAGTTTGTTATAACAGGAGCATTTGGCATGATGATTGCCCTGTATACCTGGGCATTCGTACACTGGATTATATCCTTAGTAGAATGGCTTAGACGCAAGGTCAAAAAGAATCAAGTATAAAACACTAAAACTTTAGAAACGAGCCCACAGTAATTTCATGGGCGGTTGCACTCCTGCTGCCGCCCTTATTCTTTTGAAAGTAGGATGTTATGAAAGATATAAAAACACTTTCTCTTGACTTTGAAACCTACTCAGATGTGGACCTTAACAAGTGCGGTGCCTATCTGTTCCCAATCACTTTAAATCGGAATCTATAGCCCATTAGAATCAAAATAATCCGGAATGATGAACTAATTCCTGTGAGAAAGCAGGATTTTTTATTTTTATGGGGAATTTTCTTAAAGAA
>Ga0136715_1000233_pt1 | contig 11927 bp, 9 predicted proteins | sample SedPBSmetaG_FD_104916 | JGI IMG/M metagenome (GOLD analysis project Ga0136715, IMG submission 104916) | Freshwater sediment bacterial and archeal communities from Indian Creek, Illinois, USA to study Microbial Dark Matter (Phase II) -... | ecosystem: Environmental > Aquatic > Freshwater > Creek >...
TTTTATGGCTGATTTTGTACTTTCTATTCAACTCAAATGTATTTATTGAATTGTAGTACTGACAGGTATTGTGTCGCAATCAATATGAACTGCTGACAATTATACTGACCAATAACAGTAATGAACAGCATCGACATGTGGTGTTGTTGTTGCAGATTCTTGAGTAGTTTTAATATTTGTGCCTGTATCGACACATCCAATGCAGTTGTGGGTTCATCGGCTATCAACAATTCTGGTTTGCAGGATATGGCCATAGCAATAAGTGTACGCTGCCTCATTCCTCCTGATAATTGAAATGAATAAGAATCAATGCGTTTCTCTGGCTCAGGAATTCCAACACTTCCAAGAAGCTCTATGTTTCGTTTCCGAGCTTCTCTGTTGTTTACATGGGTATGCAGTGTTATACCCTCAATCATTTGATTGGCGATTGTATGAACAGGTGAAAGTGCATTCATTGGTTCTTGAAAAATCATATTGATATGCTTTCCACGTATTGATCTTATTTCATGGCCCATCGGCTTCATGTTAATCAGATCCAGTGGCTCTCCCTCTGTCTTTCGGAAATAAGCCTTGCCGGTTGTATACCCGGTTTACGTATCAAGCGTAAAAGAGATTTCACCGCAATGCTTTTCCCACATCCCGATTCTCCAACAAGTCCAATGACTTCCCCGCGTTTCAAGTCGAAAGACACATTGTCAACAGCTCTGAGAACACCTCGCTGCAAATGAAATTCTGTACGCATATTTTGAACAGATAAAATGATGTCTCTGGCGGCCATATATTAACCCTCCTTATATGGATCAGCTGCATCTCTTAGTCCATCGCCGACAAAATTAAACGCCAGTACAGCAAGAATGACGAACAACCCCGGTATCATGGTCCATGGATACAGTGCAATGGATTTAATGTTTTGTGCACCAGAGAGTAAAACTCCCCAGCTTACTGTGGGTGCCTGGAGACCTAATCCTAAGAAGCTCAATGCTGTCTCTCCTAATATCATGGCTGGTATGCTGAGTGTCACACTGACAATCAAATAGCTTGTGAATCCAGGTAGCAAGTGCTTTACAATGATTCTAGCATCGCTTACCCCCGATAATACTGCAGCCGTCACATAATCCTCACTGCGCAAGCTAATAAGTTTCCCTCGAACAACTCGTGCCAGACCTGTCCAGCTGGCAATTGCGAGTATGATCGTTATGGCGAAATATAGTTGAAGCTGCGACCATTGACGGGGAAGTGCCGCTGAAAGTGCCATCCATAATGGTAACATCGGTATAGACATTAGAAACTCAATGATTCGTTGTATAACAATGTCAACCCAACCACCATAGTAACCCGAAATACCCCCGAATAGACATCCTAGAATGAAGGTAATGAAAACTCCGACAAGACCAATCGTAAGTGAAATTCTGGTTGCATATATACTGCGTGAAAATAAATCCCTTCCCAGCGAATCTGTACCGAATATGAACAACGGTGCTCCATCTTGTCCTCCCATGAGGTGGATATCCGTATCAATGAAACCGAATAGCTCATATCTATAACCACTTTTAAAAAACTCTATGTATAAGCGCTTATCCGTGTTGAACGTGTACTTCATTTGCAGTGTCTCAGGATCTCTAATCTTTTCGAGTGCATAGTAGAACGGACGTATCGATAAACCCTCGCTGTCAATAAACCGGGGAAACTGAGGAGGGCTAAATGTATAGTCGTCAAAGTATTCTTCAGGATCATTGAGCGACAAAAACGAAGCAAATACTGCAGACAAATAAAACAATGATAGTATGACAAACCCGATAATAGCCAGTTTGTGCTTTAAAAAACGCATTATAATAAGTCGCATCGGTGATGCAGTATAATATCGCTCTTCTTTTGAAATCTGACACTTTGTTCTTGCATTTGTGCGGATCTTGGTTTGGTTTTGCACAGTATCATTGACAGGTTTAATTTTCATACTATCTATTCTCCTTACTCATAACGGATTCTAGGATCAGAAATGACTAACACTATATCTGAGATAAACGTACCTACGAGTGTCAGAACAGTAAGAATGAACATGATACTCCCGGCCAAATACATATCTTGCGATCTGAGTGATGCCAAAAGTAGAGGACCGACTGTAGGAAGGTTCAAAACCACTTCCACAATGGTTGCACCAGAGACAATGGCTGGAAGCAAGTAACCGATTGTGCTCCACATTGGATTCAAAGCAACACGCAATGGATATTTCAATATGAGTCTAGTCTCAGATAGACCTTTTACACGTGCCGTTTCTACGTAGTCTTTTCGTAATTCATCTAGCATGGTTGCACGGAGGATCCTTATATTTCCAGCTGTCCCGGCAAGACCAGTCACTATTATTGGAACTATAAGGTGTTTAAGTAGATCCCACAATCTATAGATTGACCATGGTGCATCTCTAAACTGATCTGAAAAAAGCCCTCCCGCTGGTACACCAAAATAGATAAAAAGTGTATACATTAAGAACATAGCTAGCAGAAACGATGGCACAGCTAAACCGATAAATCCAAAAATGGTGGCTAGATAGTCACTTAATGAATATTGATGTGTTGCAGAGTAAATACCAATTGGAATGGCTACGATATAAGTAAAAATAATCGCACATATGGACAAGAGAATTGTATAGGGTAGCCTGGATAATATAAGCTCAGAAACCGACTCCCGCCATTGTAAAGAAAATCCAAAATCTCCACGAAACAGTATTCCTGTTATCCATTTTCCGTACCGAACAATAAATGGCTGCCCATATCCAAACTGAACCCTCAAGGATTCAATACGTGCTTCATCCACTACTTCGCCTCCTAACTGCAATTGCCTGATATACAGTGATAAATAATCACCAGGAGGTAATTCGATAATAACAAAGGATAAAAATGATGTAATAATTACTAAACCCAGCATCAAGGCTAACCGTTTTACGATATACTTACCCATAAATACTCAGCTCCTTGTTGTTCATGTTCCATTTGATAAGAGAAACTGCTAAATTATAGAATTGTCCATATTCATTACATATAGAAACCACGAGGCCATAGTACTCTGTCCAGGGTCGCTCCTGATAATACTGATAAGACTATATCTCTGTTATTTATGATCAACCAGTTAACTTTCTTTATGTATTATTCAAAAACTAGCCGTAAATACTATTCTAGTGTAACAAAATACTTTTAAAAAAAACTATAAAAAACCAACCTCAATGTGCACTTTTACAACATTAACTCCTCTAAAAATTTATAGCTCATATGACCCATTCAACCATTGAAATCAAGAGGAGTTTTTTAAATTATTATTGCAAACAGCAAGAAAAAAGCAGTCAAGAACCAACCTTCACAAGAGTTTAGGCCACCTTCATGATTTATAAAAACAATATCTTGCCTCGATAGCTCATTTAAAAGAAGTCATCAGTCAGATGAATGCTAAAGAAAAGGGCATCAATAGCATAACTAGCAAAATCACCGGACTTTTTACGCTAAATTATTCATCTAGTCTTCGTTGTATTTTTCTATATTCAGTAGGGGTACATTGAAATGCTTTTTTAAATACAAGAGAAAAGTAATTTTCGGTACTAAACCCAACACGATGAGCAATGCATTGAATACTTTCGTTGCTACTGATTAAATAATATTGAGCCTTGTGCAAACGGGCACGATTTATTAGCTTATTAATTGTAATACCCATCTTATTTTTAAAGACTCTAGACACATATCCATAGCTAAAGCGAACATGTTCAGCAACATCGTCCACATCAATATCCAGTAGACAATTATCTGTTATGTATCGAACACACATATCAACTATACTTTCCTGAACATCACACACTTTATCTAATTCTTTTATCGATGTCAGAGAGCATGACGACAGGTCAGGAATCATAATGAGGAAAGTGAGCACTGAAAGTTGGGTTGCAAAATGATTATTCTTATCAGAATCCATAGCTATCGACAAAATTCTATCTTGAACTTGTAATTCAGAATCATTAATCAAACGATGACAAACACTATTCATTCGTTCAAGATATTTACTCATACGGAAATGATGATCGATGTTGGTTACTCTACACTCTGAGGTTTCATCTATCTTCCACCGTATAGCAAAGCCAGTATGAAAAAGACTGCTTTGTGAATGTATAACACCTGGTTTAACAATATAGAAGTTCCCTTTTTGAAATGTAAAATGTACTCTATTAATGTCTGCAACGATGAGATCGTGCGAGTAACTGATGATTCCCAAATTCCACTTTGTATCTCGTTCACCACTTCTTCCATCCAAAAATCCAATATAGAGTGGAGATAGATATTATTCAATACCGGGAAGGCCATCTTGCTGTATGCCCTCTTCTGCATCATGATGCACTCCATCTTCCATGTACCCAGCTTTCAGAAACTTGGTGATAGGTTTTTAAGCAGATTGGAGTCTGCTATCCTTTCTCTAAGCATCTTCATTTGATTAGAAAAGAAAATTCCTATAAATTATGAATCTCATCTCACCTCGTCCATAACAATGCGTGACCACTTGGATAACCGCATCGGTTCATAGCGAACTGTACTGATATCCTTAAGGATAAACTCAAGCGGACATCCATATTTTTCACAAACCTTAATCGTAGAAGCTACATCATTTCTTACCAAATCCTCATCGAATTGCTCAGTTGCAACAAATGCAGGATTGGGCTTGCGTGAGTATACATAGTCTCCACACATCTTTTCAGCGCCTCTTTCTTCGTTGACCCAGGCACTCATTGAAACCTTGCGTACATTTGGGATCATTCGTACCTCGTCCATTTTGCCATCCAGCGGATCGCAACATCCGTAATACACGAGTCCGAATCGTTCGCAAATGCGGCTGGCGTAATCGACCTCGAATTCCTTAAACATTTTAGGTGAAACAGTCGAAAACATCTGTGCAAGTCCAAACATCCATATATCTTTTGTGCACGATTTTTGTGGGTTGTAACCTGGTGCCGGAAGCTCATCAGAATATGCACCGGTACAGTGTATCAAACTCTGCGGTTCACACAGTAATCCTTGTTCTTCCAATTGATCAAGCATACTCAGGTATCCGTTCGTCAAGCGATTTAACAATTGATGAATAAAATCAGGGCTATCGACTAATGCATACAGTGCGTTCTCAACACCCATCCAGGTTGCGATCGGATCCCATAATGACAAATAAGGATCAACACCACTCGCCTTCACTTTCAATAAACCATCAAAAAGCTCGTAAGCAACATGCAGTCGCCGGTTAGTCTCATCAACATCATGGAAGATATGTGGTATAGCTATTTTCTCTAGATCGTCTTCTGTTTGCAGTTGATTGATATATTTATGTCCTACAACGGTATTTGTCGGGTCGGTGACAGCTGTCATTTCTTTGACTGCCATTCCGAATCCTGTGTTATACACCGCTTTAGCTACCTTTATAAAAGGTTCTACAACCATATCTACGGGAAAATAATTCCATTGAAAGATAGTGCGCCTGAGATTCTCCTCATACATACGGCATTCGGGATCAATGCACTGTAAAGTGAGCTCATTGTCGATATCCATCTCATTCCAGCAAATTTGATCAATCATAACCATGGGACGTATAGGTTTAAGTCCATTAAGCCTTCGCCAAAGTATCTTTTTTTCTTCCTGTATCGGCAAAGCTGCAATCTCGGCTACACGAGCTGCTAATTCCCTGAGAACCTTTACATCATTTTTGTTCATACTCAGCGATCTCCTCTATAAATCTTTTAGTTTTTGCAAATAAATCTGAAAAGTGGTTCATTAAATGAAATTAAATGAACCACTACATCCTTTATCATCACATTTTAGTCTCAAATGACTTTGTTTACAAGCGCTTTGCATATCGCTTCTATAATTTGAGTCTTTGTTAACACAGGAACTTCCTCTGATATATGGAAAATTTTAATGAAAACCTATACTCAACGTAATGATTGAACGTGCCGCATGTTTATATGAAATGCTTTGACCATCAATTTTAACACCGGCTGCGAGTTGTTCGCTTTCAGGCAGACTCAACTCGTGTAAATCCATAATACAAGCAGTTTTAGGTTTTTTGAAAAACATCATATGGCAAACCTCCGCCATGTCTGACATACTATGCAAGCGTATGATCAAGCTATCGCTCTTTTCAGCTAATTTGATTGCTGATACCACGACATTTTCCCCATTGAATTCAAACATGGATTGATGCGCAGCCAAGCTTCCCTTTTTGGCTTTGCTCGCCAGTGACTGTATGGGTTGACAAAATGTTTCAGCCATCTTAACGGCAAATGCTCCCGAATTTTCTACAAGAGCTACTCCTATGCTAAATCGATGTTCCCCGATTTCAGGCCATGGATCAGGATCATAGCTTGAACGTATCAAAGTTAAGGATAGTCCGCCTTCGAAAGCCCTATAGCCATACTTACTGTCTGAAAATAGAGCAAGATTGCGACCGTTAGTGTTTGGGATGATACCATACAAAGTAGCGGGCACATCGTGAGATTTTATCGATCTCTTAACTTCGCCCATAGGGACAGAAAACAAATGATCTTTTGAGTTAAGGACGGTAGGACAGCTAAATGAAAGCTGTGGAATTCCGGATTCTTTATTACCCATTTCCTGCCACGTAACTTTGACATCAAACCGTAATACAGTAGTATCTTTGTCTAAACTTATTGTCGTCTCAATCCTTGAACCGTTACCAAAAAGCATTGTCCATACCAGGCTCTGACGAATAGAACCATCGTTTCGGCTTAGATTTTTTATACCCACATTCTTGCCAAGCTGTATTATTTTTCGATATCTGCCTACAACCCATGCTGTCATGCCGCGTTCAGGATCTTCTTCAATCAAATTGAATACACACATCGATTCATCCGGCTTAACATATTCCTGGCCTGTACATTTATCTTTGAACGAAATTATGCTGCCATCTGATAAAGATACTTTTACCCTTATTTGATCATTTTCTAAAATTTCGCTCATTGACTTATCAACGCGCGGGTCATTTACGGAAACATCCATTAAATCCATGCTTTTTTCATCAAGTATCACCGTTGTGTAACCCATGGGCGGGATCGTAGCTTTTACCAGTACATTCTGATACAAGTGCCCCCAATAATGATTGAGTTTACCGCTGATAAGCTGGTGTTCCAAACACTTGCCATTTATATCTTTCCACTGCATGCGTGTACAGTCCCCTTCCCAGTCCCATACTGTGATCTCACAATTCTCATCACGTTCATATGGGAGAGGATTCCATAGTGTGAATAGCCTACGAAGTCCGGCATGGCGACTTGAGCGAGACAAATGAATGCTGCCGGTAGGATAACCGACTCCGGCTCCTTCGGAACGGCTAAGGCTTATGTCTTCACCAATAACAAGCGCAGAACTATCAATAAGCGAATCAATATCTTGCAGAGCTTTTGACAATTGACTATTAGCCATAGCAAAAGCCTGTTGATACAACGCTGATGCATGTTCACGGGTTTCAGCTACTCCCGAACCCGGCAAAATATCATGAAACTGATTAAACATAATATTTTTCCAAGCAGTTGCGTAGGCATTTCTATCATAAGGAGAATCAGACAGCAACTTTGCGAAACTTCCCAATCCTTCAGCACGATAAAGCAGCGCTTCGCCATAACGATTACCTCTTTTGATTTTACTCTGAGTCGTATAGCATCCATCAAAAATGAAGTTTAGCTCACCTTTTACAACAGGAAGTTTTTCTTTTACAGATTCCACTGATTCATAAAATTCTTTGTATGTGCCAAATCTGTATGTTGGGAAAATCGGCCATCTGTTCATCTCGATTATTTGCTCCAAATCCCGTCTGGTAGGACCACCTCCGTGATCACCAACACCATAAACCCGAAGCATTGAGTTTAAACCATGTTCCATGCAGAATTGTGGTACGATCAAAGCCTCTTTACCGTCCATTAGCCAGTTGTACCATAAAGGATCACGGAATACCAGTACATCCCGACCTGATGGGGCTTGCCATTTGTATAATACATGCTTGTCGTATCCCCGGCAATGATAATAAAAGCGCACCCCAGCATTGGCAAGTATTTCAGGAACATTTTCATGGTGTCCAAATGTATCCGGTTCATAGTCCAGATTAAGCGTCTCAGCATTTACAGCAAACAATTTGGTCAAATAATCGCGAGTATACAGAAGATGTCTTGCCATGCTTTCTCCGTTTGGCATATTTCGATCAGTTTCAACCCATGTCGAAGCCGTCAGTTCCCAACGCTCTTCCTGCACATACTTACGTATCTCTTCCAACATTTGTGGGTTATGCTTCTCAACAATCTCATAAACCGAAGCCTGTGATTGCGCAAAGGTGAATTCGGGATATTCATCCATCAGAGTAAGCATTGTTCTAAATGTTTCTAGTGTAATTGATACGGTTTCGTCATATGCCCACATCCAGTTCATATCTATGTGAGCATGACCTATACAAACCAGGCACAGTCTTTTTGCAGTTTTGGCAAACGGAGAAAGCTTATCTTCAATCAGTTCGCATACATCCCGGGTTATAGCACCATTTTGATTGAAATTTTTCCAAGCTGATTCGATAGCATCTTCAATGAGTTCCTGCTCAGTTATGTATCCGGCCTCCAGTAGTTTTACTGCATACTGCAACTGTAGTACAGCACGCCTTCCCCATGGATTTCGCTGCGGTTTTGTAGCCTGTTCAGTCCAGTCCATAAGGTATTCTGTGGCTAAGCGATTCAGTTTGTCTAGTTTCATACAATACTCCTTGCTGCGTTGTATTTCGTTGTAATACTAATGGAAATCAGGAATTTCTATCACGATTTCTCTTTTTAGTTTTGCGGAGCGATATATGCCATCACAAATTGCCTGATTATATATTATCTCCTCAAAAGGCTTCGGGTACTTTACAGCATGAAGACATTCATAAATAGAAATAACAGCAAATATCCCCTAAACACCCAGAATTTGCTTTGTCAGCATTGATAAATGTCCCCCTCAAATCTGTACCCACGCAGTCAAACCATCCGGATTATCCGGGTTTATGCCGTCTTTTGCAGCACGATAGCAGGCGATTGCTTGAGGAATAAAGATAAAAGGTATTCCACTTACAGCGTTATCCATGTTGATATTTGAAGTTACGTGTAAACTTACTCCTTCAATTGCTTCAACAGGCATACTGCTATATGTGATTATCTTTGCCCCTCTAGCCGCTATATCATTAACGAGTGCCTTTTGATACTCGAAACCTTTATCGTTAAGACAAGCGATTACCAGAACATCCTTATTGACCAGAACCATAGGCCCGTGCCTTACATCAAGCAGATGATAAAAACTTCCCGGGATCTTTGCGATCTCTATCATAGCGAGCGCACCTTCTGCGGCAATACCTTTCATCTCCCCATCCGCAAGCATTACAACATTTGCCCAGCTTTCTTCTGCAATAGGCTTTAAGAGTTTCTCATATTCTGTCATATATGAATCTCCTGCGTCTATTGCCTTGTCAATCGCTTTTTCCAATGTGCTGTCGCCGGATAAATAAGCTGCTATCAAAAGATTTGCAGCATAAAGATTAACAATCGTCCTCGTCTGGCAAACACTTTCATCAAACGCCCATGGAAGCTTCAATGTGAAATCAGAAATCTTTTCTAAAGGCGAATCTTCAATGCACGTTACTGCCAACACTGGTATTTTATTATCTGATCCGGTTACTTCGATTGCTTTTAATACTTCCGATGTGCTCCCTGATCTTGAGAGCGCAACAATCATAGTTTTTTCAAGTAGTCTGCCATAATCTTTGTGATTAAGCATCAAATCTCCTGCGGCAATCGCCATCGAGGGTATTCCCAGCCTTACCTTTGCCGTCATTTCTGCTGATTGACAGAGGCACAAGCTCGATCCGCAGCCTATGTATGTGAGTGATTCATAAGTATTCTTTTTAAAAAATGTGGTTATCTCGTCTCTTTTCGCTGACATATAGTCAAAAGTTTTCCGTAGGGAGGTATACTGTTGTTTCATCTCTTTGTATGTAAGATTCATTTGATTCTTCTCCTTCACATTGAACCGCACACGCTGCTGTTCAAATAATCGTTAAGATCCGTCAGATTAAATGCATCAAAATATTTCATCATGACAGTTATGATTTTTTCCAAGACAATTTTCTCAGCATCCATATTTTTCGTTTTCAAATTGTTGTACAGAATTTTACGCGCATTTACCACCGCTGAATTTGTCCATATGTATCTGCAGCCTGTTTTTATAAGCCATTCCTGTCGCTCAATTGTAAGCTTTTCAAACTCCAAATCGCTTTCGTCTGGTTTTCTCCACTTTTTCCATCTCCCGCTCTCTACAACAGCTTCTTTCAACGCTTGCTTCATCATGGAAGATTTTGTGATATCCCCGCTCATATACAGTTTCGCTTCAATGTCTGTGAGTTCGACTAATGCCTTATATTCTTCTTCAGTAAATTCAGGTCCAACATTAGCAGCCCCCATTCCTGCTCTGGGATAATCCTGAGGATTATCTGCATAATCAGTGTAATGCCCCTTGATAAATGAATTATATTCTCCTGAGATTTTTACCAGTTTTTCCGCAACCGTCGGATCAAACAGAGTTGTATCAAGGTCAGTGCCAACTTTGCCGACAATAAAAATCGGCCATACATCCGCTAGTCCCTTTTTACTCAGACCAGTTTTCAAACCGTCCAGGAATTTTCTAAAAGTTGCTATGTCCGCAAGCCCTCCATGAACCTCTTCGGTTCCTACCTCATAGCTTATTCTACCGATCCCAAATCTTCTTCTGAAACCTTCAGTATAAACGATCAATTCAACCGTTCTTCGTATTACTGTTTCAATATCTATAGTTCCGCCTGGCTCAAGGGTTTTATCAACCGTAGGGTCCACATGGATGAGATCATATCCGGCAAAAAGAGAAGCGGCGAATGATACTTTAAGCGCTTCCATCGTTTGATCAAGCGTCCAATTGTCTCTTGCACTTAGATCCTTAAGCCATGGCCCTCCATGATCTACAGCTATTATGACAGGTCCGTTAAATCCAATTTCCTCAGTCAGTTGAGCCACATGTTTTACAAAGCTTTCCTGCGTCCATCCGGTATATCCCCCGTCAAGGTCAACCTGATTCAGGGTAGCTGCGAATTTTATCGGAGCGTTAGCTCTTTTTGCGGCCATGATGCTTGCCTTTAGGACTGCTTCGGAATTCGGGCAGGCAGCAAAAAGGGTCGAATTTGCTCTCCCCTGCTTTTGCGCCGATCTTATACAACGCATAATCAGATCAACTATGGGAATGTCGCTCTCTCTTGCATACTGGCGAAAGATGCTTTTGTCAAATTGAATCATAATACTCTCCTTTCAAACCAACCAGTGGGACGGACCAACCAGTGGGACGTTTTGTTTGGCAGATTCGTCCCATCGATAGAATCGTCCCCATTATTGCTTTATTTTTTCGGCGACTTGCTCACTAGTCGTTCCGCGCGGAAGACTTACAAAAAATCTGACCTTTATCGTCGTTTCGTCTTGTGACGACATTTTAATGCTCTGAATTTGAATACCCATGTGTTTCATGATATCGATCATCTTGGCGATTTGTGAAGATTCATCGCTTTTATCGACTAAAGCTTCAATCACTTTAGCTCTCTCAGAAAGAAATGTTTCAGCCTTTTTAAGTATCATAAGCGTAGCGAAGACCATCAAAGATGCCCCTATCGACAACTCATACAAACCGGCCCCTACAGCAATCCCAACACATGCCACCACCCAAAGGCTCGCTGCTGTAGTCAGCCCTCTTACCTGTGAACCATCTTTTATAATGGTGCCTGCGCCTAAAAATCCTATACCGCTTATTACCTGAGCTCCTAATCGTAATGGATCAAGTACTGCTATACCTTGATAAGCGTCAAAA
>Ga0136715_1000235_pt1 | contig 11875 bp, 9 predicted proteins | sample SedPBSmetaG_FD_104916 | JGI IMG/M metagenome (GOLD analysis project Ga0136715, IMG submission 104916) | Freshwater sediment bacterial and archeal communities from Indian Creek, Illinois, USA to study Microbial Dark Matter (Phase II) -... | ecosystem: Environmental > Aquatic > Freshwater > Creek >...
CAATAATTTTATTATATTTAAATCATAAAGAATGATCAAAATATGCAAAGTTGAAAGAAAAGAAAAATATGAGCATTTTGTTTCATGAGAGTAGAAGTTTTCAGCAATATTTGTTAATATGAAATTATCTAATCGTTTTAAATCGTATATTCATTGATAAAAGATATTTTTACGAAATTTTATTAAAAAAAAGGGGGGGGATGAAATGGGTGATGATTTATTAACACATGTGGGGAGAAGAGTGCGGCTATATAGAAAGATGAAAAATTTAAATGTGGAAGAGCTGGCCGCTATCATCCACAAAAGTAAAGCCACCATCTCAAAATACGAGGCTGGCAAGATTTCCATTGACATCAACACCCTGTTTGATATTGCAAACGCATTAAATATCACCATTTACCAACTGCTGGACTGCCAGTTAAAAAAAGAAAGTGCCCCATCCTTCATCATAAACCCCTTTGCCAATACAAATCTTCTCTATTTTTATTTCTATGACGGCAGAAAAAAAAGAATATTAAAATCAATAATTAAATTGAACGATAACGATTTCTTAGGAAAAATAGAAGCAACCCTGTATATGAATATAAATTCGCCGAAAGATTGTGATAAATGTGAATGCCTATATTTTGGCTACATGAAGCCCTTTGACATCATTACATCATTCGTCCTGGAAAACCAGAGCACTTCTCTGGAACAGATTACCATTTGCATGATTAATCCCATGAAGAAATTTGAATCTGCAACAGGATTAATGTCAGGTATATCTGACTATCCCCTGGCCCCTGCTTCTGTAAAAGTGCTTATATCAAAAAAGCCCTTATTAAGTGATACAAAACTGAATGAATATCTAATTATTACCAGGGATGAGCTTAAGAAAATTAAATCTATAAACATGTACACCGTTGATTCAGTTTTTTTCTAGCACTGAGGCCTTATCCTTGCAGATCAGCAACCGAGAATACCGGAAACGTCGGTGATGGATCACATGCTGATTGTGGCTATGCTGAAAATAACCATGCGGAACGGTCAAGACCGTTCCCTACATCCAGAAGATTGGGTCAGGCTATTTTCATCCTTCTGATGGTGCCCCGACGAAGGCGGGGGCATGGGGGTCTACAAGGATAAAAAAATTGCCGGGATTGATTTCGGTGCCTGGTTTACGGACTTTGCCGCCTTGAAAAGTAAGCGGCCCGGCTTTTTAGGTGGTGCTTGCAGGAGCTGCTTACTTGCTTTGCCCGTAGTATTTCAGGCGGGTCTGGTGCAGCCTTTTTGTTTGCAGGACAAAGCTCTCTAGACTGGCTTCGATAACCGGCGGGAAAGGGCTGCCGTCACTTTCGATGCTAAGAAAAGGCAGACGGGGATGTTCCTGCATGATTTTATGAACAAGCTCGCGGTCAGAGCAGATCGTTGGTTTTTCTGTATCAATGGTCTGCTTGATTACTGATTCGGCTATGCGCGAGGGCATACAGCCAAAGGGGCCGATGGAGATAACGCCATCAACCCGGTCAACGATTTCGGTAAGGGCGCAGGCTAAGGTAAGGATTGCTTCCCCCGTGAGCCGCGGGTCGATAAAGCGGGTGACGCTACTAACTAAATGTTCTATCTCAATCAGATGGTATGTGTAAAGTCCCGAGGCGGCCATGATATTCTTGATGGTGCGTTCGTGCTTTCTCATCAGCAAGCCTTTGAGCCGGAACTTTATGCGCTGCGGCACGGTATGCTTGCCGCGCAGGCCGCGTGCCGCCAGATAGTTGGTATAATAGACCCATTCCATTACCGGGGCCATGAGGGCCACAATGCCTTTTTCGGCCATTTGCTCGGCCAAATAACGTTGCGAGAAGCCGTCCCGGCGCAGGTATATTTCGCCAATCAGAGCTATTTTCGGCGCCCTGGACAAAGGAGTATGAAGCGGAATCCCGGCCAGCAGGGAAGCCGCTTTTTTTAATGTGTCCCGCAATTCTTCCCATTTGGAGCGGGCTATTGCGTCTAGGATCATTTCTTCCGCTCGCTTGTATGTTTGCCACCCCAAATCTTGCTCGGCTGACAGGGTAAGCACAGCGGCGCGAATTTCTGCCATGACGTCTCCGATAATCACGGCCCATAAAGCGCGTTTCGTAAAGCTTGTGCTCATGCCGCCGTAGCTGTTTTGCGAGCTTAGCGACATCACGGCCAAGTCAGGGATAGTGTGTTTGTTGATCAGCATCTTTGTTAAAACACTGTACTGGGCGAAACGGCAGGAGCCTCCTGTAGTGGGCATAAAATAAACCGTTATTTCTTCTGGCTCCCGTTTATCGAGATAGTTGAACAGAGAGCCCATTGTCTGAATCAGCGGCAGGCATTCTTTACAGGTAGAATACTCTTTGCCTCTTTGCAAATCAGCGTCGACAGAAGGAGGCAGGGCGACGGCTTTGATGCCGTGATAGCGGAATACGGCTGCCAGAATTCGGGCGGTAAAGTCTCCCATGGAAGGGATAATCAGTTTAACACGCTCATCAGTCAGGCGGAGGTTTGCGCCACGGGAAGAACGAACCAGCCACTCCTTGTCGTACTTGATTATTTCTGCCGGCAGGAAGGAATCATCCTCTTTGCCAAGGTGGGCATTTTTTTCATCATAGCTTTTGACGATATCCATAAAAGCCTCGATACGCGTGTCGATACCGGCATCAGCAGTATGCGAGTCCAGTTCCAGCGTCAGTGACGGTTTATCCGCCATGACCTCACGGAAATAGTTAATTACAAAAGAGTCCGGCCCACAACTAAAATTGATGATATAGCAGCCAAAAAGATGCGGATGGCGCTTTGTGACTCTGGCAGCCTTCAGAATGCCCATGCCGGCCGCCCAGTGCATGCTAGGGATAGGCTCATCCTGGTCGTGGTCCAGCATGTCGTAAGGTAGGACCAAGATGCCGCGGGAAGCGAACTTATGCGGGATGCCCATGTTCGCAAAGCCTGGGAAAGCGTTATAAGAGCGACCAAAAAGCACTACTGCGGGCTGCCCTGTTGCCGCTGCCTGCTCTAACGCCTTTCTGCCGACCTCTTTAATTTGGGCAATAAACTCATTTTGCGCTTCGACAGCGGTCAGAAAAGCATTTCTGCTTGCTGTTCTGCTGGCGCCGAGCCTGGCTCCGAGCAGGAGCATTTCTTTTTCGCTGTCAGTATAGTCGTCAGGCATGTCCAGAACAGGAACAAGGACTTCGATACCTTTCAAATCTTCCCGGAAAGTATACCTTAAGACATAAGGTTCGCCCTGGATCAAGGGGCAGGTGGTGCTGGGCGGGTAGCCTTTCTTTAGCGGTGTGGCGCGCACATGTGGTATAAGGATATAATCCGGCCTTTTGGCGATAAGGTTTGCTATAAAGCCATGCGCCAGCTCCACCGGGTAACAAAAGGGCGCTCTGCGACGTTCCATGCCTTCCTCGTCCGCTGCGTCTGGCAAAACAATGCTGAAGCCGAGGCTGGTTACAAAGCGGTGATAAAAAGGATAAAGGCTGTTTGTCATCAGTGATAAGCTGATCCCAACTGTTTTTCCGTTGGGGGAGGCGGGAACAAGGGTGCGCTCAAAAAGCCGCCGCTGTCGCTCCGCGACCAAGTCCAAGGCAGCAGTGTCGTGACTGACCTCGATTCGCTCGTTGTAATACTTATTGCAGGCACCGCCGAAAGGATAAGTTTTGCCGGCTACCTTGATGCGGGCGATAGTGCATTTGCGGTCGCAATGTTCCTTGCCGCCGGCGCATTCAAAGGGCTGTCCGTACTCTACTTCCCTGGTGGACAGTTCCTGCAGGTGGAACTGAGTGGGCGGCAAGGAACCGGCCGCAATTTTATGCCCTACTTCCAGCGCTACGCCGAACGCGCCCATTAACCCCGGATCAGGCGGGACGATAATCTCCCGTCCGGTAAGGGCGGCCATGGCCAGCGGCACAGCCTTGTTGTAACAGACGCCGCCCTGCATAAATATTTTGCGTCCGACTTTACGGTTGCTTTTGACGCGGGTGATGTAGTTGAGGCAGATGGCATAGACAAGCCCGGCGGCGATATCCTCGCTCTTAATGCCTTCCTGGATGGCGGTCTTGATATCACTGCCGATAAAAGCGGCACACTGGTCGTTAAAATTAGGCGGCTTTTCTCCTTTAAGAGCATAAGCGGCGATATCTTCAGTGAGGATGTTTAAAGTTTCTCTGGCTGCCTCTTCCAGAAAAGAGCCGGTGCCGGCGGAGCACGCCTCATTCATGGCATAATCGGAAGGGACGCGGTTGATGATATAAGTATATTTGGCGTCCTGGCCGCCAATCTCAAAGATGGTATCTACCTCAGGGTCAAAGTAGACGGCGGCGGTGGTATGGGCGATAATCTCGTTCACAATGCCGTTTGTCAGACCATGCAACCCGACAATTTGTCGCCCGGAACCGGTCACGCCCAGCCCGATAATTTTTAATCCTGGCGGTACCTGTTCAGCAAGGGAATGGTAACATTGACGGGAGGCGACGACAGGGTCGCCGCCGGTCCGCAGGTAGACGCCGGCGACGATGGCCTGGTCCGAAGTGCGCATCAGTACCGCTTTGGTCGTGGTTGAGCCTGCATCCAGGCCGATGATATACTCATCAGCAGTTGTGGCCTGTGACCATGTTTGCTCCTTAAAAGAAACACGGTGCTGAAAAGAGGGCAGCGGAGACAGGAAATCAAAGGAAGAAGTATTTCCTGCGCTAATTTTGCCGCCCGCCCAGGGCCGACCGTACTCTGCCGCCCATAAAGCTGCTCCAAGCGCTTCAAAAGTGTCGTCAAACGCCGAGGAAATAATTTGGAAGCCTTCCTTTTCCAGGTATTGCCTCATGGTCTTGTTTTTGGCGACGCCGCCGATTAACAGGACCTTGCGGGCACCGGCTTTTTTCAGTAATTCAGTGATTTTAGCGGCCATCATCCGGCCAAGACCTGCTACCACGCGCCCTTTAGGCACACCCTTGTTCATGGCGTGCGTGCAGTCGCTCTTGCTGAAAACCGAGCAACGGCTGGCCACTTTGTAGGGGGCGTCTAGGAGCGCCAGAGTTTGCGCCTCCTCAGGCTCTAAATTCATGCGGCGGATTTGCTGCAAGAAAAATTCTCCTGTTCCTGAGGCGCATTTGTTGCCGGTGTGTACGGCGACAACCCGGCCGCTGCTATCAAGTTCATAGACCATAAAGTTTTCGCCGCCGACACTGGCTGCTGCTTCCGCTCTTTCAGGCAAGTCGGTAAGGATATGCTGCAACGCAAGTTCGGTAGCCTCCGGCTCAGAAAGTTGCGGCAGCAGGATCTGTTCTTTAAGTTTACGCCCGGTTACGGCCAGCAGGGAGTCCGGCCCGACATATTCATGGAGCAGGGCTTCTAAAACTTTTCTTGCGTTGCCGTCATGCGGTTTGACAAGCTGCCTTTCAATCTTAAAGTGCCCTTCTTCTATTTCACCGGCAACAATCTTGATGTTGGAGGCACCGACACAGATGCCTGCCACATGTTTTTTAGTCAAAACCTTCACCTCTTCATAAATTTCGAAACACAATCAGGGCTTGGTTACGGCCGGCTTACCGGCGTATAATGGACTCATAAAATGAGATACGATTTGGCATGGGGTAGGCTCCTTCCTGTTACAGGTTATTTCGACATGGGGGTCGCTTTTCCCCTGCAAAATCGTGTCTCATTTTATGAGTCCATTAAAGTATGGTACACAAAGACGGCGATCATATTATCTTTGAGGTAAACGGCAGACCCATCCGCGGAGCAGGGAAGGGGCCGGGGGGTTACAGGGGCATTAACAGGGAGATAACCGTACGGAAGTGCTACGCCGTGAAGTTGGAGTATTTAAGCCTGCACGACCAGCTGACCGGTCTTTACAACCGCGCTTTTTTTGCGGAGGAGATGAAGCGCCTTTCCGGAAGCAGGGATTTCCCCATTACGATTGTCTCTGCCGATATAAACGGGTTAAAATTGATTAACGATACTATGGGCCACAGCAAAGGCGATGCGCTGCTGATAGAGATCTACAAAAAAGCCGATGACTATATGTACCGGAACAAATTTTCCAGCAGAAACAGTGTCTGCAGCTATATCGTGGATATCCTGCTGGCGGCCCTCGCTGAACGGGACCGCATTTCCCAGGGGCATGCCGAAAGGCTTGCCGCCCTTTGCCTGAAAATGGGTGACAGATTGGATCTGCATCCGTCCCGGCTTTTCGGCCTTGATCTCCTGGCATGGGTGCACGACCTAGGCAATGTGGGCGTACCCGACAGCATTTTGTTTAAAGAAACTTCCCTTACCGGGGAAGAATGGGATCTCATACGCCAGCATCCGGAAAAGGGTTACAGGATCGCCCGCTTTTCTCCCAAGCTGAAGCGGGTAGCGGGGCTGATCCTGCAGCACCATGAAAGGTGGGACGGCAGCGGCTACCCCCGCGGCCTCAGGGGCGAGGCGATTGCGCTGGAGTGCCGCATCTTTGCCATTGCTGATGCCTATGAAGCCATGACCGGCGGCGGCCGGGCTTATCGGGAGGCCAGGGGTAAAATAGCGGCCCTGACAGAAATAGAAAGATACGCCGGCAGCCAGTTTGACCCCATACTGGCCGAAGTTTTTTGCGCGTTAACGTGATCGGGTTCATTTTGCGGTCTAATTGGCTTATTTATCCTGCCCGTCCTTTTTTTTAACGGATAGATTGAGATAAACGGCGATGTTGTTAACAAAAAGCTCAATGCTTATTACGGGAAAAATCAGTCTGATATCGATATTATCGCCCAGAATAAAGGTGGGCGGGGTAATCTCGATATTTATGTCCTTTTGGGAAAGCTCGGTGGCAGCACCACCCGAAGTGATATTCAGCAGTTCCTGCAATGCGCTGGCGGAGATATCATCAAAATCAGCAAACTCTAACCCGGTCATCGCCGCAGCCAGCCGCAACGCGTTTTCCTTGCCGGCGCTGAGAAAAACCGTTCCGGAAAGGTCACCGGCAATACCGACAAAGACATGGACGTTGGTCTCGTGATTAAGTGAGCTTAAGACCTGGACACTTTTCTTTTGCGGACTGTTATTCAGAAAACTGGCGATCGTATGATTGAAAGATCGGATAAAGGGGTTTAACAGCTCTGCGCGCATATTCTTCCTCCTTATCCTTTGACTTTGGCTATTGCTTCAGTAACCCGATCTGTCTGGAACGGTTTGACGATAAAGTCCTTGGCGCCGCTTTTTAATGCCTTTATGATTAGCTCCTTCTGTCCCATGGCGCTAACCACAATGATCTTTGCCGCCGGGTCTTTTTCTTTTATTTTTTGAATGGCGGTGATCCCATCCATAACAGGCATGGTAATGTCCATGGTCACGAGATCGGGCGTCAGCGTTTGATATTGAACGACGCCCACTTCGCCGTTTTCCGCTTCGCCGATTACTTCACAGCCGTTTTTTTCCAGCAGACTGCGCAAAGTCATACGCATAAATGCGGTGTCATCAACGATTAATACCTTCATCTTGCTGCCTCCTGTCTAAAAAATTACCGGGCCGGTCTTTTGCTAACGGGCGTGATCAGGTCTAATCCGCTGCGTTTAGCTCCTGCACTTCTTTCTGTTCGGCAAGGGAAAGCACCCGCTCCGGGTCGAGAAGCAGGATGATCCGCTCCGCAAACCTGGCGATGCCCTTTATATGTTCCGCTTTAATGTCTTCGGCGAAATCCCTGTCCACTATCTGAATATCTTCGCTGTCAAAACTTATAATATCGGAAACGCGGTCCACCATCATGCCCATTGTTTTCCGGCCCGATTCAATGACGATCACCACCGTGAAAACGTCAGGCTGCTGCTCCGGCAGGTTGAATTTGCGGTACATGTCGATGACCGGGATCACCTTCCCCCGGAAGTTGATCACCCCCCTGATCACCGGGCTGGCGTTAAAGACCCTGGTGGGGGTATGATAACGGATGATCTCCTGCACGAGCATGATCTCGATCCCGTATTCCTCGCCGCTGATTAAGAAGGTCACGTACTGGTTCTCCGTGGAGAGTTTATAAAGCTGCTGGTTGAGCACATTTAAAGCGCTGCCCGCGGCATCCCTTCCCTGTGCCATCCGGATTGCCTCCCTTCCTTAAAACTTTTCAAAGTCTTCTTCGCGAAACTCTGTCCAGAGATCTTCGCTTGCCGCTGCGGCTGCCGGAACAGCAGCAATTGCTGCTTGCTTGCGCTTGGGGTCTGCCGCCTTCTTGGAGCTTATTGCGGGCGTGGCCGGCGGGGCGGTATTTTGCATGCCGTTCGTGGAAAGCCTGAAAAAGCCTACCTGCCCGGCAAGCTCCACCGCTTCGCCGTTCATATTTTCGCTGGCACTGGCGATCTCCTCCACCAGTGAGGCATTCTGCTGGGTAACCTGGTTGAGCTGGGTGATGGCGCTGCGTATCTCTGCGGCAGCAAGGGACTGCTCATGCAGTGAAGCGGCGATTTCGCTGACCATGTTGCTGGCCTGCTGCGTATGCACCACTAACTTCTGCATCCCTTTCTCCATTTCATTCACGATCGTGTTGCCCTTCTCCACGCGGGAGGCGCTGTCTTTGATCAGCTTGGCAATCTCCTTGGCCGACTCCGAGGCGCGCCCGGCCAGGTTGCGCACCTCCGCCGCCACCACGGCGAAACCGCGTCCCTGTTCCCCGGCACGGGCTGCCTCCACCGCGGCGTTTAAGGCCAGCAGGTTGGTCTGGAAGGCGATATCGTTGACCGTGGAGATGATCTCGGAGATCTCCTGGCTGCTGCGCGTAATCTCCGCCATGGCCTCCCGCATCCCGGTTACCTCCGCTTCGCCTATTTTCAAGCTTTTTATGGTTTTCTGGGAGATGTTTTCCGCAGCGGAGGCGTTGGCCGAGGAGGACTCCAGTGCGGCTGTTATCTCCTCGATGGTGGAGGCGACCTCTTCCAGGGATGATGCCTGCTCCTCCGTCCTTTGGGAGAGGTCCTGGTTGCCGGTGGAGATCTCCGCGGCGGCATGGGAGACGTTCTCCGAGGCGCCCTGCACCTTCTGCAGCATCTCCGCGAGGGAGTCAATGGTGCGGTTGAGGTTTTCCGCCATCTGCCCGATCTCGTCCCCCGTATTTATTTCAACCTTTTGCGTAAAGTCGCCCGCGGCCAGCTTTACGGTCAGATCGCTGACTTTATTTACCGGGCGCACGATGGTACGGGCCACGGCGTAGGCGACAAAGGCAATCAGCAGGAGGGAGACGGCAATAATGGGGATGATCCCGTTCCTTAAACGGATCACCCCGGCAAAGGCTTCCGCCTGGTCGATCTCTACCACCAACCCCGCGGGCTGGCCCCCCAGCCGCACAACCTCCAAGGTACCCAGCACGGGGCTGCCCTGATAATCCAAGTATGCGCCCTGCACAAAATAGTCCAGGCTGCCGGCACTGATCTGTCCTGTCAGCAGCTCCACCGCCCTGGTGGCGATGCTCTGCTGCAGCGCCGCGTTCTGCTGAAAATCACCTTGCAGGGTGTTGGTAAGGAGCAGCCCGTCGGCATTGATCAGGTAAGCGTCTGCTGTCGTTCCCAGCAGCTCCAGCCCCGCGTGCACGAGACGGTCGATCATCTGCTGGTCAATAAGCAGGTTAAAGGTTCCAACCACCTCTTCTTCCATTCCTTCACCCGCGAAGCTTCTGACTGGCATGGAGAGGACCATGCAATTGCCCTGGAGCAGGCTGGAGTAGAACGGCCCCGCCCAGGTTGGCGTACCCCCCAGCGCACCGATGATGTAATCCCGCTCGGAGAGATCCTGCCCTACCGATATGCCGCTTGTATCAAAAACGGAAACCCCCCGCAGGTCGGTAAGAAAGGCCAGGCTCCAACCGTGCTCTTGCACCACGGTTGGGAGGAAGTCTCTGAGGACAGACTCCCGCCACAACCAGCGGGGATCGTTGGTGCCCCACTCCAGATCCTTAAAGTCATTGAGGCTTGCATAAATGTTATCATTGGCAACCAGGGCGCGGGCGTCACTTTCCAGATCACGGAAATAGCTTTCCATCGCCGCATCAACCAGATGTGCATACATCAGTTGGCTTTGAAAAACTTCATCGCGAATCTCTGCCGCAGCGCTGTTGTAGGAGAGGAAGCCGACCACCGCCACGGGCACCAGCCCCACCAGCAGAAACAACGTAATCAGTTTTGCCTTCAAGTTTAGCGTGCGCAATCTGCGAAACATTTTTTCTCTTTTCCCTCCTTAAAATGCAGGTGTATTTTGGTTTGCTTCCTGGATAAAGCGCAGTATCGCCTGCGGGATCTCCTCCAGCGGCAGGACCATGGCTGCGGCGCCCATGGCGATCGCTTTGCGGGGCATACCGAAAACGAGGCAGCTCTCTTGATCCTGGGCAACGGTTACACAGCCACGCTCGTACATCTCCTTCAGGCCCTTGGCGCCGTCGTCCCCCATACCGGTAAGGATAATCCCCATGCTGTTCGGGGAAGAACAGGCTGCCGCGCTGAAAAAGGTCTTATCCACCGAAGGGCGGTGCCGGTTCACGGGCGGGCCGTTGTCCAGCTTCAAGAAGAAGCGCCCGCGCTTTTTCTCCAGCAGAAGGTGCTGTCCTCCCGGCGCGATATAGGCGCATCCGGCGCCAAGGGGTTCGCCGTTCGCCGCCTCCTTTACCCGCATGGCGCAGACGCTATTGAGGGTCTGCGCATAGGAGGCGGTAAATCCCGGCGGCATATGTAAAACAATGATTAACCCCGGCAGATTCGCCGGCAGCTCGCTCAGTATCTTTCTTACCGCCACCGTGCCGCCCGCGGAAGCGCCGATCACCACAATTTTCGCCGCCCCGTTTACAACTATCTTCTCCGCCCCGCCCGTAGCGCCGGCTTCCGGCCGGCTATCCCCCCCGGCGGGTACTATTACTGGATTGATTGGCTTCTTTGACACGGCTAATCGAGCTCCCTTTTTCATTTTCATTTTCATTTTCATCGAAGATGATCAATTCGCTTGTTTGCTGTTGCTGCTGCCGAACCTGATGCAGGAAGCGTTTCTCGAAAAGCACGGCGTTCTGCAGCCGTTCGTTATGGATACGTTTAATAAAAACGGCAAAGCTATCGGGGAAAAAATAGAGTTTACGCCCTCCCCTCCCGCCAACATCGCCGGCGACGACTGGTATTCCTTCCGCTTTCAGGTAAGCGAGGGCGAAATCGATATTTGCCTGGGCCACATTGCTCAGGAGCGTATCCATCACCCGCCCGCCGCCGAAAATCTTGGCCCGCAGGTTATTCCTCCAGGCCCCCAGCTCCATCATGCGGGCAATCATTATCTCCATGGCATGCACACCGTAGCGGGCGTCGTCGCTGAAGCCAGCCCCGTTGAGACTGATCCGGCGCGGCAGCATAAAATGGTTGAGCCCGGCAACACCGGCGGCCGGATCCATCAGGCAGACGGAGACGCAGGATCCCAGCAGGGTGGAGATGACCACCTCCTTTTCGCTGGTGGCGTAGTAATCACCGGCGAAAACTTCATACATGCAACGGTTAAATTTGCGATTAAAGGTTTTTTTCAAATACAGCACCGCCCTCTTTAAGCCAGCCGCGCGTAAATGGTGTGTCTGAGCAGGCGCCAGCGGCCGTCCTGTTCGCAGGCAGGGTTAAGCGATTCGGAATGGCCGATGCACAAAAGCCCTCCCGGCACAAGGCAGCGGTGGAAGCGCTGCAGCACCCTGCTGCGGGTTTCTTTGTCGAAATAGATAAAAACATTGCGGCAGAAGATGAGATCCAGCGGCTCGGTAAAGGGATAATCCTGCTGCGCCGCCAGGTTAATCTGTTGAAAGTCAATCATCGCCCGCAAACAATCCTTTACCTGCAGGAGGCCGCGCTGCGGCCCTGTCCCCAGCTTAAAATACTCTTTCAGCAGGGCGTAGGGG
>Ga0136715_1000238_pt1 | contig 11844 bp, 9 predicted proteins | sample SedPBSmetaG_FD_104916 | JGI IMG/M metagenome (GOLD analysis project Ga0136715, IMG submission 104916) | Freshwater sediment bacterial and archeal communities from Indian Creek, Illinois, USA to study Microbial Dark Matter (Phase II) -... | ecosystem: Environmental > Aquatic > Freshwater > Creek >...
ACGAGCACCCGGGCTATTACCTGACCATTGATGACCCAATAACCACGGAGGCAAGTTTGTCCGTCTTACAATAAAAAGTTCAAGGTTGTTATCTGCACGCTTGGACAATTATACTAACCATTAACATAACGTCCATCTAGTTCGGCAAAAGGGTATTTTTATTATGCCATTAACAATATAGGATGTAGTTTTTGTTGCTTTTTTGTTATACTGAATATAAGAATCCAACCGAATTTTGACGCTATAGAAAAAAACACCTCTCAACTCCAGCAGTAGAAAGACTTCTGGGAATTAGAGTTATTTATGAACTGTCAAACAAGCGTAGGCATTTGATGTAAGGTTTGTTACTAAAGATTAATGTTGCTAACATCTAAAGATGGAAATGAGAATAAATTTGATCATAGCATTTTTTTAGAGTATACGTTTCGATCACATGTAAATATGATTTTCTTTTGTTGAAGAATTTCGTGAAATCATAATAATATCCAGTAATCTAATAGCAACTGATATGTTATTATTAAGTTAATTTTACACAAACTAAAATAAAGGAGGGGGTTTCTCATGAAAAAATTATTCGTGGTATTATTGTGTGTTTTCATGGTGTTTTTGTTTACAGCGTGTGCTGCACAACCAGTTGCGGAGCAACCTCAAAACGATGACCAACAGAGACCGGATAGAAGTGATCAGCTATATATTCAAGTTTCAGCATTAGGTCATTTGGATTATTTTTATGATCACAAGATGGGTCTTCGAATAGCGGGAGAAGAATTAGGCGTGAGAACAGAATATGTAGGCCCTGCAGATTTAGACATGGGAGCGATGATTACAGCTTTTGAATCGGCTATCGCAAAAAGACCAAATGGTATAATTGTTGTAGGCTTTGACGCTTCACTTGATCCTATTGTGAATAAGGCAATCGATCAAGGAATACCTGTTGTAACAGTAGACGCAGATCTTCCGACTTCCAGAAGATTGGCTTTTGTTGGTACGGGAAACAAAAACGCCGGGCGCATGGGCGCTGAAAAATTAGTAGAACTAATTGGTGGAAGGGGTAAAGTTGCCATTATGACACGGCCAGGGCAATCGAATCTTGATGAAAGGGTAGCAGGATATAAAGAAGTTTTGGCAAGATATCCGGATATAGAAATAGTTCATGTAGCAGACACTCAGGGAGATCCGGTGATAGCTGCAAAAGCAGCAGCGACTCTTCTGTTGATGTATCCTGACTTAGCAGGCATTGCTTGTGTGGAAGCGGCAGGAGGTTCAGGTGCAGCTACGGCTGTAAGAGAGGCAGGGAGAGTAGGGCAAGTAAAAATCGTAGCTATGGATAGAGGTAGTGAAGTGTTGGATGCTATAGAGGAAGGAATCATATCTGCGTCTGTTGCTCAACAAACCGCGTTAATGCCCTTTTATGCGCTACAAATTCTTTATAACTTAAACAACAGCAGGGTAGAGATTACAACCGACAACAAAGCTGCTGGTGTGCTTGGTATTCCTTCAGTAGTAGATACAGGCGTAATTATAATAGATATTAACAACTTTGAGTATTTCAGACGCTAAATTAATTTTTCAAAAATTTCTTAATTCTTTTAAATGCATGTAGCCCAGGTTTTTACCTGGGCTACATGTTAGAGTGATTAGTTAGTAGGAGTGTTGAGTGATGTCTCAAATTGTTTTACAAACAAAAGGTATAGTCAAAAATTTTCCGGGAGTTCGTGCTTTGGATGGTGTTGATATAGAAATTATGCAAGGAGAGGTGCATGCGATTGTAGGCGAGAACGGTGCCGGCAAAACTACGCTTATGATGATTTTAGCTGGTGCATACCATCCAGATGAGGGGGAAATTTATTTACGAGGAGAAAAGGTGGTGTTCAATTCTAGCATTGAGGCGAGTAAAAAAGGAATTGGCATTGTTCACCAAGAATTAAGTCTAGTACCTAACTTAAGTGTTGCTGAGAATATTTTCGCTAACAGACAGCCGATTAAAGCATTAGGTATCATTGATCTGAAAAAATTACGGGTAAATACTCTTGAGACGTTGTCGCTATTTGGTATAAATAGTATTGACCCTGATTGCTTGGTTAAAAACTTATCCATTGCTAATCAGCAGCTGGTCGAGATCTTGAAAGCCATTTCCACGGAGCCAAAGTTGTTGATTTTGGATGAACCCACTTCATCTTTGACTGATGCGGAAGTCAAGCAATTGTTTAAAAATATTCGGATTTTAAAAAATAGAGGGATTTCATTTATTTATATATCCCATCATCTAAACGAGATATTTGAGATAGCCGATAATGTTACAATTTTAAGGGATGGTCGTGTTGTTGCTAATGCAAAATTAGCAGATGTTAATGAAGAGTACTTAATTACCAATATGGTTGGAAGAGAAATCAAAAGTATATACGGCAAGCGAGAAATTGATGCAGAAATCGGAAATATATTTTTTGAGGCTAAAAGCATTCGAAAAAAAGGTGTTTTTGAAGATGTAAGCTTTTATGTTCGAAAAGGGGAAATCGTGGGATTCTCTGGTTTAGTGGGTGCTGGCAGAACAGATGTAGGTCGCTCTATTTTTGGCGCTGATCCAATTGACAATGGTGAACTTTACCTCAATGAAAAAAAAATAAAGATAGATGCCCCCAAGCAAGCGATTGAATACGGTATTGGCTATATGACTGAAGATAGAAAAGTTCAAGGTTTATACCTGGCTTTTGATGTCAAAAGCAACTTGATTGCAAATAGGCTAAAAGATTTTACCTCATTTGGTTTTCTAAACGAAAAAAAGATAGATGATAACGCATACGCTTGTGTGGAAGAATTTTGCGTGGTGACACCCAGTCCGGATCAGATTATAAGTAAGCTTTCCGGAGGTAATCAGCAAAAGGTGCTGCTCAGTATGTGGTTTAGTATTAAGCCAAAACTATTTATTGCTGATGAACCCACAAAGGGTGTTGACATAGGAGCAAAAAGCGATATTTACAATTTGTTACGTCAACTTGCCAAAACTGGTGTTGCAGTTATTGTGATCTCTTCAGACCTTCTAGAAATATTAGGCATAAGCGATCGTATTTATGTTATGAAAGAAGGTCGTATTGTAGGAGAACTGAACAACAAAGAGGCTAATGAAGAAAAAGTTATTTCTCTAGCCACAGGAGTTGAGTATAATTCAAAGGAGTGTCAGTGAATGAATTTTATTAAGCATATGGCAAGACTTAGGGAGTTTATGATACTTTGTATAGTAATTGGCGTTATTTTGACTATGAGCTTTGCATCTCCCCATTTTTTAACTTCGCGTAATTTAATTGCTTTGATGCTTGGACTATCCATTGAGACCATTATAGCGGTAGGAATGACCAATCTGATGGTAAGCGGTGGCTTCGATATGTCAGTTGGTTCTATTACAGCATTCATCGGCGCAGCAACTGCTATGATGGTGACATTTGATATTCCTGTATTTAGTGCTGTTATTTTGGGATTATGTATAGGGGCTTTTATTGGAATGTTAAACGGACTTGTTGTCGCCAAACTTGGGATCAATGCTTTTGTCACCACTTTGTCCAGCTTAAGCTTATTTCGGGGATTGACTCTTATTGTGAGCGGAGGAAGAAATATAAGTGGATTACCTGAATCTTTTGAAGTTATTGGGCAGTCTTCTCTTTTGGGGATTCAGATGCCTATCTGGTATGCAGTTTTCCTGGTGATTGCCGGTGATATGATGTTACGAAAAGCACGATTTTTCAGACAAAATTATTACATAGGAGGTAATGAAAAGGCTGCCAGACTCTCTGGCATTTCAGTGGATAAAATAAAAATAATCAACTATGTTTTAACTGGACTATTTGCAGGTTTTGCGGGAATAGTAATGACTTCCCGGCTGGGATCTGCTTCCATGACGGCTGGAATTGGACTGGAACTGCGAGTAATAACAGCAGTCATCATAGGTGGAGCAAGCTTAGGAGGTGGAGAAGGTACTGTGATAGGTACTTTCTTAGGTTCGGTTCTAATGGCATTAATTGTTAATGCACTTACGCTTTTTGGTGTGGACGTATACTGGCAAACCTTTGTTATTGGCGGTACACTGTTGATAGCAGTTGTAATTGATCGCCTGGGGAAAATCAGACGGGAAAAAAAGAACTTAGCTAGTGGGAGAGGTATAAAATGAAATACACAAGCTTTGAAAGAGTGAAGACTGCGCTTGAACATAAAGAACCGGACAGAGTACCCTTTGATTTAGGCGGAAGCGTATTAACAGGGATAAACCGACATTGTTATACGCGGCTTCGAAAGTATCTTGGATTACCGGATAGAGAAATACAAATCTATGATGTGATGCAGCAACTGGCAAGAATTGACGAGGATATGATTGAGCTTCTGGGCATTGATGTTCGTTGCGTTGATCCGGAGCAACCATCCAAAAAAGGACTTGCAATTGAACCTTATATAGAAGGAAGTTATTATAAATTGAAAGATGAATGGGGTATCGGTTGGCAAATGCCTATCGATAAAGGACATTATTATGATATGTATGACAGCCCTCTAAAAGGAGCTGATAGCCTTGAAGAATTAGATCGATATCTTTGGCCAGATCCAATTGATTTTGCCAGATTCACTACTCTTAAAACAAGAGCAGATAAATTCGTTTATGAAGACAAGAAGGCTTACATTCTCGGAAGACAATATGCTGGAATTTGGGAAACTGCTCTTTGGATGAGTGGCTTTGAGAAATTCTTCTGTGACATGATATTAAACCCGAGCTTTGCCCATTGTTTTATGGACAAAATTACAGAACTCAAAATGCGGTATTGGGAAAAAGCATTGGAAGTGGTGGGGGAAAATGTCTTAGTGGTCTCGGAAGCTGACGATCTGGCAACTCAAAACAGTCTTTTCTGTTCATTGGATTTATATAAAGAGATGGTTTATCCTTACCATCGGAAATTGTTTGATTTCATCAAGAAGAAGGCCAAAAATAAAGTCTATATTTTCTATCACACTTGTGGTGCAATAAGACCTATCATACCTTTGCTTATTGAAGAAGGAGTGGATATACTAAATCCAGTTCAGGTAAATGCTGCTAATATGGATACAAGGTCATTAAAACAAGAGTACGGTAAAGATATAACTTTCTGGGGCGGAGGAGTTGACACTCAAAAGATACTACCGTTTGGCACACATGAACAGGTAAAAGACGAAGTTAAAAGAAGGATCGAGGATCTTTCTAAAGATGGAGGCTTCATATTTGCTGCAGTACACAATATACAGAGCGATGTTCCGCCAGAGAATTTCATAGCTATGTGGGAAACTTTGCAGGCTTATGGAGTTTATAAATAAACGTTGGGAAAACTAAACCTTTACACAAGTTTTACATTAGCTGTTTAATATTACCTGACTTTAGGGGGATGACCCGTATGACAAATAGGGAAAATGTGCTACGTGCGCTTCGAAGGGATATTCCGGAGAGGGTTCCCTTTGAATTTGTGCTTTGTCCTTCACATGTTGACGAACTGGAAAAGAAGACAGGTACGAGAGATTATCTTGAATACTATGGATTTCCCATACGATATGTTGAATTGACTGCAACCAAGAAAATAACCGATTTCACTAAATACTACAATTATATTCCATCAAACGCAACTCCATTAAGCTGGAACGCGGAATGGGGAATTTATGGGGTTAACAGTCGCTTTGCTCACTTCCAGAAAATGCTTCACCCTATGCAGAAACTTCAAAGTGAGGATGAAATTCTTAAATATCCTTTTCCGGATTTTAATGCGGACTACAGGTGGGAGGGATTTGAAATAAAGGTATCTGATCTTATAGGTCGGGATCTAATTGCAGTCGCCTTCATGCAAATGACTATCTTTGAAATTGCTTGGTATCTAAGGGGCATGGAAAACTTCATGGTAGATATGATCGAAAATGAACCTTTTGCCAATGCACTTTTGGATGAAATCACAAAAATCAGAATAGGCATGGCAGAAAAATATGCAAAATCAGGTGTCGACATTCTCATGCTGGGAGATGATGTATCAACACAGCTCGATATGATGATGAACCCGGACTTGTGGAGAAAAGCAATAAAACCTAGACTGGCATCTGTCATCCGTACCGCTAAGTCAAACAAACCCGATATACTGGTTTTCTATCATGGGGATGGCAATTTGCAGAAAATCATTCCCGACTTGATCGAAATAGGAATCGATATACTGAATCCGGTACAGCCTGAGTGCATGGTTCCTGTGAAGGTAAAGGAATTATACGGGGATAGGTTGTCATTTTGGGGGACTCTTGGTACGCAGACCACCCTTCCTTTCGGAAAGCCGAAAGAAGTAAAGGAGACATGCCGAAATCTCATTGAAAAGGTTGGAAAAGGCGGAGGACTTCTGCTCGCTCCGACACACATGGTAGAACCTGATGTTCCATGGGATAATGTAGAAGCGTTTATTGAGGCAGTAAAAGAATACGGAGAATACTGACAGGAAGGAAGCTTGCTGAAAATGATTGAAATCTATGAAAAAAACATTAAGCGTTTTCGAAAAACACATGACAAGATCAAGGAAGCTTACCTTCATCATGAAACCGATAGTCCTCCTCTGATCATGCAAGATGTAAATTACTGGCTCTCGGGATTTTTGACTTCTGAGATCCCGGGTGATTACTTCAAAAGCTTTAAGACCATGTTTGATTATCAGGTAAATAAGATTGAAAAACACCTAAAAACATACGAAGATGATTACATACCTTTACTTTTCCCTTGGTACGGCACGGGTGTAGTACCTTCGGCGCTTGGTTGTCAAATTGCTTTTCAGGAAAAAATGGATCCCACAGTGAAATCTAAAGTGATTTCTGAACCGAAGGACATTAAGAAACTTGAAATGCCTGATCCGTATAAGGATGGGCTGATGCCGGAAGTATTAGGATGCATTGATTACATGCGCAGCCATTCGGACTTGCCTGTATCATTTACAGACTGTCAGGGACCGTTAAATATAGCGTTAAGCCTATGCGGGGTTGAAAACCTGTTCATTTGGATGTATGACTGCCCGGAGCTAATTCATGAGCTTATGGATTTCTGCACTGAAACTTTAATTCAATGGATAAAAGTACAGAAGAAGCACGCTGGTCAGGAACTTATGTCAGGGGCATTCCCACACAGTATTATCCTACCTGAAGGATTTGGAGGTGTTTGGATATCAGACGATGACTGTACCGTAATCTCACCTAAACTATATAAAGAGTTTGTTGTAACATATAACTCACGAGTATTCAAAGCCTTCGGAGGAGGTACCCTTCATTTCTGTGGTAATGCTGAGCATCAATTGGAGAACTTTTTGAGTATAGAAGGCATCACAGGAATTAACAACTTTTGTATGGGTAATTTCAGGCAAATAAAAAAGATGCAGACGATGTATGAAGATAAGCTGTCTATAATGATTTGCGATTTTACACCTTTAAATATTGAAGAATACTATACGGAGTTAATATCAAACCTCAGGTTCAAAGGAGCTATCATCGCTACATTTCCTGCTCCGGAAATGGCTTTGTACAATGGAAAATACGAATGCGTTACAAGGGATGGAAATCAAATTGGCCACGAGGCGTGGGATGTTATCAATAAACTCATAAAAGAACGGAAGAAAGCATAGTTAAACATTCAGCAAAATTAACCGGAAAGGATGATTATGATTGACTGAACGCGAACGCGTTTTAATGGCATTAAATCATCAAAAACCGATATAGTCCCATACCATCTTGATTTGACAGAAGAAGTATTTGACAGAATAATCACATAATTCAACGACAAGGATTTCTTTGGTAAGACTGGGTCATATCTGGCACAAGAACGGAATGAGAGCTTAACTGTGCTTTCACCCTCGAAATTCATGGACATGTTCGGTGTCGTCTGGGACAGAGTGCAGAAAGGTGACTTCGGTGTAGTAACAGAATACCTAATGATGTAACCGGAATTCGGCAGTTATGTTTTCCCTGTCCCAGATGAAAAGTTGATAAGGGAAAAATGCGAAAGACTGCAAAAGCAAAAGATAAATTCATAATGTATATAATCGGTTTCTCATTATTCGAAAGAGCATGGACACTTCGTTCAATGCCTGAGCTCTTGGAAGATTTCATGGTAAATAAGAGATTTGCGGATGAATGATTGGATCAGATAGAAGAGTACAATCTTCAAGTTGTTGACATTGTTGCATAATATGATATTGGTTGTATTTTCTTTGGAGATGACTGGGGGCAACAGAAAGGTTTGATAATGGGACCGCATCTCTGGAGAGAATTCATAAAACAAGATTGAAAAAAATGTATGGCAGAGCAAAGGAATATGGCATGTATGTATGCCAACACTCTTGTGGTGATATAAGTGAAATTTTCCCAGATTTAATAGAGTTAGGACTTGATGCGTACAATACATTTCAACCTGAAATATATGATGTCGTTCAAATGAAAAAAATGTATGGTGATAAGATAACTTTTTACGGTGGTATAAGTACGCAGAGGCTTTTGTCGAATGCAACTCCTGACGAGGTGAAAAATGCTATGAGAAGGCTTATGGAGATACTAGGGGAAAACGGCGGCTATATTGTTGCACCAACTCACGCGATGGCTAATGATATTCCTACTGAAAACATTCTTGCCTTTTTAGAAGTGGTCAAAAATCAGCATTTGATTGCAGCGGAGTAATTAGGCATAGATATTTTTTGGTTTTCATCTATAGCAAATTAGCTCTACCTTTACACTATCGAGATTGGACAATCTTCGGCATTTCATGATATTATTCAGTAGAAATAATAGCAGCAACGGAGGTACTGATGCAATCAATTAGAATGCATGAATTTATATCTGATGTCATTGTAAATGCAGCCCAGCTTGCATATGTAGAGGATGCTAATGGGACAAATATGTTGTTGCTGCAGCTTAATGAGTTTTATCGCTATAATATTCGAGATAGCAACATTGCTACTTTATACAAAGAGATAGATATTCTCAAGAAATACATCGCCATACAGAAAATGCGGGCAGGAGATCGGTTTTCGGTAGAAGTAGAGAATGATTTTGTTTACCAATCGCTATATGTTCAGAGAATGTCGTTGGTTGGATTTGTTGATAAGATACTGACAGAGCTAATGGAACAGAGCTTATATGTATGGCTCAAGATAGTAATACAGTTAGATCCGTCAATAATGGTACATTTGTACCAAAGAACAGATAAAGGCGAATATGATTACAAATTCAAGTTAGATATTGAGCTGTTTGAGAAGAATGATGGAAATGTATAAGTGTCTGATTGTTGAGGATGAAGCGCTTGCCAGATATGCCTTTCGAGCATTTGCTTTAAAAAATTTTCCGCAAATAGAAGTGGTTGGTGAAGCTGAAACCGGTTTTGAAGCTATAGAAGTGTTTCATAAAACCATGCCTGATGTGGTTGTTATGGACATTCGTATACCAGGAAAGAGTGGTTTGGAGGTTTCAAAAGAATTATTAAATCTGAAGCCGGATATAAAGATAGTAATTCTCACAGCTTATGAAGATTTAGATTATATGCATCGTGCCTTGGCTTTAGGAGTCAGCGGGTATCTTTTGAAACCTCTTGATAAAGAAGAAGCGAGAGTTAAGCTTAACAAAATTTTAGAGGAAATTTACAGCAATAAAAGACAAAGGCAAGTCGAAACCCAAATGGAACAGCAGAAGAATTTTATTCGACCTTATATTCAAAGGGAACTGGTTGACATATTGGCTCTGGGTAATTTCGATTTACATAAAGTAGACAGCTATATCCGATTTCTTCAATTACAATTCAATGCCGGCTATTTTACATTGTTTTCTTTTGAAAAGATCTCGTCCTGCAGAATGGATATATTCAGCAAAAATTTGGTTGATTTTAATAAGATAGAATTACTTGTTGAAGATCATCTGTCTCGTTTCAAAAAATGTATTTTTGGAAAACCTGTTGGAAACATGATGATTATTTTATTTCCTTTGGAACACTGTTTTAATATTGATGATACGATAAGAGAAGCGAAAATGATAGGGTGCAAACTTCACCACAGAATCTTGCTTAATCTTCAAATTGATGCTTGCATTGGTATCGGAAGCCCTTACATTGGTCTGGATAATTTAAAGTTTTCTTTCCGAGAAGCATACCATGCGGTGCGGAACGCTTCTCCTTCTGAACCAGTGATACATTATTCAAACGTGAAGAACGTCGAACGTTGTATTTTGATGACACAACAACTTATAGAAGAGGAGGTACGATTCGCGGAATATATTCGTATTGGACATATAGATAAGGCTAAAATTCGCTTTGAAGCTTTACTCCAGTTAGTTTTTTATAAGTTCACCACTTTATGGGAATTACAGGAGTATTTGATTGGTCTTTTTAGCATGATGCAACGTTTATTAAATTCTTTAGGCAAGCCAGACCCGGATTTGCATAACTTGCTTGTCGTGGAGACATTGAAACAGTTTGATAGTTCGGGAGAGTGCAGGCGCTGGGTACAATTAATTATGCATTCGGTTCTTGATAGACTGAAAAATTGCAGTGAAAGTAAAGAAGCTAGCCATATTCAATCTGTTCGTAGTTTTATTGATGAAAAGTTTTGTACGGATATTAGCCTTGAAGCTGTTGCAGATAAAATCGGATTGACTCCTCAGTATGTCAGCAAGTTGTTCAAAGAAGAATATGGAGTAAATTTTGTCGAATATGTCACAAAAAAACGTATGGATTACGCAAAAGAACTGTTAAAAAATCGAGGCAGTCCATTAAAGGAAATAAGTAATATCCTAGGATATGTAGACACTAACTATTTTTGTAGATTGTTTAAGAAACATACCGGTTTTTCGCCAAAGCAGTACCAGAATAGATTTGTAAGGTGAAGGTATGAAGAAATTATTTGGAACCAACTTAACCTTGATGAGAAAGCTTACAAAGTATTTTTTGATAATCATTTTATTTATGTTTCTACTTAATGTTTATTCAATTATCGGATTTAGAGGATTTTATCGGGATTTTTATTTGGTTTTGAAAAATTTAGTGGATATTCATTACATATCTATTGAAGTTAACAATATCTACAAGCAAATTGTAAACTATGTCCTAAGTGGTTCAAATGATTACATTATCGGTTATCAATCCCGGTATGCTCAGTTGCAAAGATACATTGATGATTTACAGCTATACAATGAAGAATCATATTATCCCCTACACGATATTCAAAATATGATTTTAAGTTTTCGCGAAGCATCTGAGAGGACAATTACAAGCTATGACGAGAAAATGGCTCAAATCTATATTAATCACTATGTTGCGGAATTAGCACGGTTAAAAGGTTTTATTGATAGTGAAGTCAAAGAAATTCTAATTGAACAGCTATTCTATGCTCAATTCTATTACTCAATTTTTTGGAAAGAGATTCAGTCGAAAGCTAATACTGTGTATATTGTTACAGCATTTATTACTATAAGCTGCGTTCTGATCGCATTACGCTTTTCAGAAGAAATATCCATTCCGATTCATGAACTCGCACAAAGGCTGAAAAAGGTGATACAAGGCGACCTTCACATACAACCGATTAAGTTGAGAACCAACGACGAAGTAAACGTATTGATCGAATCTTTCAATTCAATGCTTTCGGATTTACATAACATGATAAAAACTACCCAAGAGAAAGCCAATATCGAAAAGCAACTCAGAGAGCAAGAAATTAAGTATTTGGAAATGTCTAATTTACTAAATCAATCCGAACTAAAACTTTTACAATCTCAAATCAATCCTCATTTTCTTTTTAACACAATGAACAGCATACAAACGCTTGCAGATTTGGAACAAGCCAACCAAAC
>Ga0136715_1000239_pt1 | contig 11792 bp, 7 predicted proteins | sample SedPBSmetaG_FD_104916 | JGI IMG/M metagenome (GOLD analysis project Ga0136715, IMG submission 104916) | Freshwater sediment bacterial and archeal communities from Indian Creek, Illinois, USA to study Microbial Dark Matter (Phase II) -... | ecosystem: Environmental > Aquatic > Freshwater > Creek >...
AACTAAAGGTGCTACAGGAGTTACTGGTGCTACAGGAGTTACTGGTGCTACAGGAGTTACTGGTGCTACAGGAGTTACTGGTGCTACAGGAGTTACTGGTGCTACAGGAGTTACTGGTGCTACAGGAGTTACTGGTGCAGGTTCTACAAAGTTCCTTATAAATGTCTCTGGGTTACTGCCTGCAGCTAACATTGTATTTAGATCTTCTCTGGTTAAGGTTACATCTCTGGCCACATTGAAAGCCGTAAGTAGTTCTGCATGCAAATCTTTACCATAGATGGCCCTATCCACGTACCATAAAGCCCAGTGGGCTGTTTGATAGAAGTTGCCGCGTGTAACATACCGGTCTTGCATTGGGTTTATGATACCACGATTCATCTCAAGCAGTATAGCTCTACCTGTATCGGTGGCTTCATTCCAGAGAACGAATATTCCCGCCATATTTGTATCACGGATTCTGACTCCTGGTGTGTAGTAAGTACCTTTTGCAGGTGATGTTCCAAGAAGAAAGTTTATAACTAACTCTTTACAGTGGGCAGGGAAACCTACATATATGTATTCTGAGTTAAGTGGGAAGTTTCTTCTGATATAATCTGCAATCACATAACCCTGTGTAAACCCTGAACCAGGACAGGCACCACCTACTGAAGCTGCTAATAACTCATAAGGAACATTATGAGCCCATAGATTAGCTATAGCCACAATAAAGAAATCTTGGAAAGCCCATTCTGGTATATTCCATGTCAGGTTATTTGTATATGCTCTTTCCACTGCACGTGCTCTATTCCAACCTTCAGTAGTGTTATTACCATACAAATTGGTATTAAGTCCAATATTAAATACGTTGTGTATCCCCATATGTTCTACTGGAACTATTCTAAGGCCTGTGGTAGCGTACTCTATAAATACGGCGTCTAAGTCTACATTGGGTAAGTTACCAGACATTCTAACAAACACAAACCATAAAGGAGTCCAGATAGGTCTACTAAGGCTCAATAAATTGCCTACTTTACTACCTGTAACACTTCTGATACCATCGAGTGCACCTAATGTTGATCTGGTTAAATTTCCCTGTCCATCTTTTAACAGTGCATAGCCGGCTGAGGTTAGGACTAAGTCATCACCAGTTAGTTCAAAGCCGAATGCTGCTTCAGCCATTTCAGCTGCTCGTCTACCTATATCCCTAAGGGCATTGTAATCGCTGGTTGTTAAAATACCTGTATTTTTATCGTACTGGTGGTAGATCTCAAGCCTATTTATATAGTCTCTGTCAATCCCATGCCCAGGTATGTATGTGTCACGTCCAGCAACCCTATCAACATGTCCCCAAATGTGGTTGAAATCGCTTTGGTTTATCCTTCTTATGGGATCGACAACTATTAGCGAGCCCATATTTCCATTGAATATACTTTTTTGGGTGTATAACCATTGCAGGAACCTTATTTGCTCTAATCCTCCACTTGGCACTGGATTTCCATATTCATTTAATAGAGTACTATTAAACCTCATTACAGCAAGCTTTCCATTGCCAGTTGCAAGTCTATTACCACTTCTATCCCACCAGATGTAGGCACTTTCAAGTGGATTGTCGCTGATGATCATACTCTGAAAGTTAGCCATCAGTGGATCAGGTTGCGCTGGTATTTGACGTACCCATAGTATGGGATTAACGCTTAGTATTGCCATGGGCACGTTGTCATCCCCTCCTCCTGGGTTGGTCATAACATGGTATGATTGTGCACTGTTCATCAATGGGAAGTTGTTCTGGAAGCTTTTAGCCTTCACATAACCACTTAAAAGCCCTTCTGATACTCCTCCACTGATACCTGCAACCCTAAGCAGGTCTTCAGGTGCTCTATTAGCCCATGCACTTGCAATACTTACTATTTCAAATGCATTCGCGCCTAATTCCTGCTTTATGTTATTCCACTGTGCTTCATTCATGTTGGCTAAGTTACTGTTAGATATGTAGACTGTGTTACTGCTATTAATAGTGAACGTATTTCCAGATGGGACAGGTGTGTATCTTCTTGCAAATACCTCGTTTCCAGCTATTCTAACAAAAGTAAATTCCAGAGCACCAAGAGGGTCATGTAATGTTACTATATTTCCACTACCTGGAGTTATAGTACTTGTGGTGTCTAATACACCCTGAAGACTATCTTCAGTTGAACCTCCTTTATATGATGCTGAACCTGCTGTTGTTATTAACAAAGCCTCGTCAGGACTTGTAGAATTTGTTATACCCAAATCTGTATTTGCATTATTCGTGACCTGTATACCTATATCATAGGTTTCATTTGAAAAGTGTGCATGTCCGGGTACTGCCTGTGTACCTATATTATGGGTTTCATTTGCTGAAACTGCTCCACAAATCGCTAATACAAAGATAAGTGCAGCAGCCATAAATACTATTTGTCGTTTCATATTTTCACCTCCTTTTTTTAGTGATATCTGGTTTATTGATATGCATATATATACTTATCTATATAAAAATGATTCAATATATTAAACTTTTACCCTATTTTCATGTTAATATATAGATTTACTGACATGTTTATATATGCTTTTCAATCTGAAGTCCATGGATTTGAAAAATGAAAATAAAAATGAGGTATTTATAACTTTGCATATAAATCATTTATGTCAGCTTGGTTTAATATTATGTTTATGATGCTTGATTATTATACTTTGTCTAAAAGGCCTAAGTTGTTTAAGAATTTCACGATTTTACTGTGAGTGAACTCGATGATTTTTATAAGAAACTTAAAGAGAAGTACGATGATTATGAGAGGGAGAGATTAGATAGGGAAGATCGTAGGAGGGCTGAGGATAGTGGTAGGCAGTTTAAACTGCTTTAAAGGAGAGGTTTTAAATGCCAACAAACAAAAGTGTTTGTGGCCCCAAAATCGAGGATTTTGTAGGATTTTGTAGGATTCTTGTTTATTATCGTTTGTATATCATTCCCTTACAAGTTTCCTTTTTGATATTGATACAAGCAACGTGTGGAGAGGTATAAAACATTTGGAACCCCTTGTAAAGCAATGCATGCTCATACCTTAGAAAATAGAAGCGAAAATTAGGAAGAGGAGCAAGTTGACGAATCAGTGGAAATTCTTCAAAAGAACTCTAATGATCCATATCTAGAAAAACTCGGATTATTCAAAGAAGGAAAATTAACTAAAAAAGGAAAATTGCTCCTTTCATTATTTGATGAAGCAGAAAGATTATAAAACTTAAAAAAAGGTAATGGAGAATGTTTTTTGAACTGCTGTCTTTGTCAGTCAGTAACTCCTTCAGTCACTATCTTAAAGACAGCTTCACCTTCAGGTAAATGAGGACTGTCTACGAGCCTTGCTATTCTTTTACCGGCAAGTCCTTTTTTAAGCCATATTCTGTAGGTTGCTGCGTGACCAAGTACATGACCACCAATAGCCTTGGTTGGACTTCCAAAGAATGCATCAGGTCTTGCCTGCACCTGATTTGTAACAAATATTGCTGCATTGTAGGTATTTGCGATGTTTTGAAGTGTGTGAAGGTGCTGGTTTAATTTCTGCTGTCTTGTAGCAAGTGATTCTCTTCCAATGTATTCTGCTCTAAAGTGAGCAGTTAGGGAATCCATTATGATCAGTCTTATGTTTACTCCACTTTGAATTAATTCGTTTACCTTGTCTGCCATTAAAATCTGGTGATTTGAGTTAAAAGCTCTTGCAATATGTATTTTTTGCAGTACTTCTTCGTAGTCAAGCTCAAATCCGGCAGCAATTTGCTCTATTCTTTCAGGCCTAAAAGTGTTTTCTGTATCAATAAAGACACATTCACCACTAAGACCTCCTTTTTCTTCTGGAAGCTGAACTGTAACTGCAAGTTCGTGTGATATCTGACTTTTTCCTGAACCGAATTCACCAAAAACTTCTGTTATGGCCTGTGTTTCGATCCCGCCACCAATAAGCTCATCAACAGCGCTACTTCCACAGGTTATACGACCAACGTCTTTTCTACGCTCCATAACATCATATGCAGTTTCAAAGTCAATAGATTCAGCTTTTCTTGCAGCTTCAATAACTTTTTCGGCTATTCCTTCACCTATTTCAGCTTTTACGCTGAGTTCTTTGGCTGTAGCGGTTGCAAGCCTCATCATATCTGCAAATCCCGCATCTCTAAGCTTTTGAGCGGTTTTTTCTCCAACATTGGGTAAATCTTCTAATTCGACCATTTTGACTCTCCTTATTTAATAAAAATTATGGAATTAAAGCCCTTCAATCTTTCATAAAATGAATGGTTCGTGAGCTACGGTTTTCGGCGGCCGTACGAAATTTACAATTTCGTGGCCCAGAAAAATCTCCGATTTTTCGACGGCTTTCAAAATTCAAAGAATTTTGATGCCTCGAAAATCATAGATTTTCGGCGGCTTATAATTCTCTGTTCACTATCTTCCTGGCAATTAGCCTTATTTCCTCGTTGTATTCATCGAAGCTTGCATCTGTAATTACTGTAATTGTACTGCCTACAAGGTCTTCCACCTTTGAAGCAAGGGATCCTTCATCTGCAGTCTTTATAATCACTTCATTTGCCTCCTCTGTAGTCATCCCTATGAGCTCTTCGGCAAGTTTTCTAAAGAACGTTGTTCTAATTGTACCAGTGTCGTCTTCTATTACACATGAAATTATCATTAGATAGTCGGGCTGCCCTGTTTCTTCTCCACAGACATTACAAATAAATGTATCATCTACATATTCAACTCTTTTATTACACTTTGGACACATTTCATAAAGTATCCTGTCCCCATAAGCTTCAGCAATCTTTCCACTTACCTTAATATTCTTATCTTCCTCTTTAATTTCCTCAATTTGCCGTGCTTTGTAAATAGATTCTTCAATTTCTTCAAGTGATGGAATTTGTCCCATAACCTCTTCTTTAGGCTTTATAACTATAGTTGCTCTCCCTACACTGAGTTCAACGTTGTCGTTACGGAATCTTGGGCGTGCATTTTTAATCCAGATTGCATCGCCCCTATTTAATCCCATTTCGGCTTTTTCATCCCAGAATGAGGCCCTGACTGAGCCAGTGTCGTCGGCAAGTTCCACTGATCTTACCATGCCCATGGTTCCATTTGGTCTCTGGAATTCATTTACATCATAAAGATTAATTATACGGCCGATTACTCCAACTTCGTCTTTTTCACTCTTTATATTCTGTAAATCTTCGATTTTAACAGGTTTGTACATTTCTTCTTCAAGTTTATCCAGTGAAGGGAGGCTCTGGCCATCATCATTCATTACCATTACTCTAACAGTTTTACCAACGCTTAACTCAGTCTTTTCGTCTCTAAACCTTGTTTTTGCATTTTCTATCTTTACAATATTTCCCCTGTTTAATTTGAGCCCTGCCTTTTCATCCCAGAATGAGGCTCTGACAGTTCCGGTGTCGTCAGCTATTTTAACTGATCTTACCAGTCCTGCACTTCCATCAGCTCTTTGGAACTCATTAGCGTCGTAAAGCTCCATAATTCTCCCAATTATGTCTACTTCTTCCCCTTCATCTTCAATTTTGTGCAGATCTTCAATTTTGATTGGTTCAAGCTCTTTTTTATGTTCTTCAAGGATTTGCTTTAAACCAGCGTCTTCTTCAGGATTTATAGTTAAATTACTGCTCCATCCAGTGTTTACTCTATAATCTGTCTCTGAATATTCGTCAAACTCGATATTTCCACCTGTAACTTTTAAAATATCTCCTTTGTTAATATTCAGGTCTGCGTCATCGTTCCAGAGGGTTACTTTTATTGAACCAGTGTCATCAGAAATTACAATGGATTTTACAGTCCCAGTACTTCCACCACGTCGTTCAAATGTTATTTTATCATATACTTTACTCACAACACCTATTAAAGTGACATTTTTCATTTCATGAGCGTCTCCTATTTTCATCATGCTTTCTTCGAATGAGGGAACATCAAATTCACCTTTTATTATTCTACCAATCCATGAATGGGTCAGGCTAACTTCTTCGTTTCTAACACGGCTTTGAGCACCTAATATTTTTACAGAATCCCCTTCTTTAAGTCCTATTTCATCAAGGATTTCAATATCTCTGTTCCACAGGGTAAAAGATATTGAACCTGTATTGTCTTTTAAATCGAGGGTAATGAACTTCCCTTCCCTGCCGTTGCTGTTATATGTTCTTACTCTTGACATCCTTACCACTCTGGCAACTATATTAACCTGCATTTCCCCTTTAATCTCAGATACTGGTGTTATTTTCTCCTCATAGGCAGGATATTTATCATCACCCCCCTCAGTGAGTTTTATGGTGGATCTGTTCTGCATATGGGCTTCCTGAGCTCTGTACCCGTCTTTTATTTCTACATTGTTTATTTTTACAATATCTCCTTCTGAAATCTTTTTAAGATGCTTAATGTTATCTGTCCATAAAACAACACGGATTTCTCCACTATTATCTGCAATCATGAGATTTGCTACTTTGCCTTCTTTTCCTTTCTTTGTTATGAATGTTTTGGCATTAGAAATATGCATTACTCTTCCAGCTATGCTTATATCATGTAAACCGGTTTCAAGTTCAGATATTTTACGTAATTCGTTATCCTTGACAATTGATACATTTTTTTCATCTATATACTCTCCTACTATCATTCTGGCAACATCCAGCTCGTCCATGAAGCTTACATCTTCATAATCTTTTTTCATCTCCTCTATCCTCTTCAAGAAATCATTATATGAAATTTTATCGCTGATCCTCTGGTATTCACTTTTTATATCATTTTCCATGTTGACGCCTCACTTAAACCGACACATTTAAATTATTAGAAAATTAACAAGTGTCATAATGTAATATTATACGTAGTAGTATTCACGCTCCAGTATATATGCTTAACTGCTAAAAAAATCCAATTTTTTTAGATTTATTAGGCTTACTTTTGTATTTAAAATGATTTAATCATTTGAATAAGTTGTCAAGTTTTTAATTGAAAGTATAAGGAGGATTATAGATGTCAATGACAATGGCAGAGAAAATACTTGCAAAAGCTTCTGGAAAAAAGGAAGTTGAGGCTGGTGAGATACTTATAGCTAACATAGATGTTGCCATGACTCATGATCTGACAGGACCGCTATCTGTAGAGGCTTTTAAGAAAATAGGGGTTCTGGAAGTCTGGGATCCAGAGAAAATTGTAATAGTTTTTGATCATCAGGTGCCTGCAGATTCCATTGATGCAGCTGAAAATCACATTATAATGCGTAAATTTGTTAAAGATCAGGGAATAATCAATTTTTACGATGTTAGAGAAGGAATATGCCACCAGATACTCCCAGAAAAGGGCCATATAGTTCCTGGGGAAGTTGTAGTTGGAACAGACTCACATACATGCACTCATGGTGCATTAGGAGCTTTCTCAACAGGAATAGGCTCAACAGACATGTCAATGGTATTTTCTACAGGAAAACTGTGGTTTAAGGTACCTGAAACCATAAAATTCAATATAGAAGGTACTCTTCGAGATAATGTTTATGCAAAAGATGTTATTCTTAATATCATTGGTCAAACAGGTGCTGATGGTGCAGCATACAAAGCTTGTCAGTTTGGAGGAGAAACTGTAACTCAAATGTCAGTATCTGATAGGATGGTACTTTGTAACATGGCTATAGAGATGGGAGGTACAACAGGGCTTGTAGAACCGGATCAAAAAACTCTTAATTACGTTAATGCAAGATCAAATAAACCATTCGAGGTTTTAAAGGGAAATGGTGATACAGAGTCTCTTGAAATAATGGACATTGATGTAAGCGATCTTGAACCTCAAATTGCATGTCCTCACAACGTGGACAACGTAAAAGATATATCAGATGTTGCAGGAACACCAATTGATCAGGTATTTCTTGGATCATGTACAAATGGTAGAATTGAAGATCTAAGAGACGCAGCAAGGATTCTTAAGGGAAATAAAGTTTCAGACAGCATAAGAATGCTTGTAATACCCGCATCACGTGAAGTTTACACAGAAGCACTTAACGAAGGATTAATGAATATTTTTGTGGATGCAGGTGCTCTTGTTTGTAATCCCTGCTGTGGCCCATGTCTTGGAGGACATGTAGGACTATTAGGACCTGGAGAAGTTAGTCTTTCAACTTCTAACAGAAACTTTAAAGGCAGACAGGGTAGTTCGGAGTCAGAAGTTTATTTAAGCTCAGCTGCAGTTGCAGCAGCATCTGCAATCACAGGAAAAATCGAAGATCCCAGAAATATTAAATAAGTGGTGATACCATGAAAGGAAAAGTATGGAAATTTGGCGATGACATTGATACAGATCTGATAATTCCTGGAAGATACCTTGTACTCAAAGATGAAAAAGACCTTGCAGCATGTGCAATGGAAGGATGTGACCCTGAATTTGCAAAAAATGTTAAACCTGGTGATATTATAGTGGGCGGTCGTAATTTCGGCTGTGGTTCATCAAGAGAACACGCCCCAATTGCTATTAAAGGCGCTGGTGTTTCTGCAGTGGTTGCAGAATCATTTGCAGGAATATTTTACAGAAACTCAATCAATATAGGCCTTCCACTTATAGAAATTAAAGATATATCAAAACACGTCTCACAGGGAGATGAAATTGAAATTGAAATGGAAAAAGGTATTTTAAAGAACTTAACTACAGGTAAAGAATTCAAAATTAAAGGATTACCTGAATTCATGGTAGAAATACTGAATGAAGGTGGATTAATTCCTTATTTAAAGAAACACATCGACGAAATAAAACAGAAGTAATAAGGAGTTGTTGTTTATGTACAAGATAGCTGTAATACCTGGTGACGGTATCGGAAAAGAAGTAATGGAAGCAGCATTACATATATTGGGGGCGTTAGACGTTGAATTTGACTATACATTTGCAGAGGCAGGGGATGAATATGAAGCGGTATCTGGAATCGCTCTACCTCAAGAAACAATTGATATAGTTAAAAATTCGCAGGCATGCTTGTTTGGAGCTGCAGGAGAATCTGCAGCAGATGTAATTGTTAAATTAAGGCAGGAATTAGACCTTTATGTCAATTTACGCCCTGTTAAATCGTATCCCGGGACAAAAAGTCTTTATGATGATCTGGATTTTGTGATCGTGAGGGAAAATACAGAAGGGCTTTACATTGGCATTGAAAAGGAAACAGAAGAAGGTGCAACAGCTTTAAACGTTGTCACACGGAAAGCAAGTGAAAGAATTTGCAGATTTGCATTTGAATACGCTAAAAAGACAGGTAGAAGCAAAGTCACTGCAGTTCACAAGGCAAACGTGCTTAAAAAGACAGATGGATTATTCAAAGAAACATTCTACAAAGTGGCTGAAGATTTCAGCGACATTGAAACTGACGACCGTTATGTGGACGCTGCAGCAATGTTTTTCATTACAAATCCGTATATGTTTGATGTTATTGTTACAACCAACCTTTTTGGAGATATACTCTCTGATGAAGGTGCTGGACTTGTTGGAGGGTTAGGGTTAATACCCTCAGCTAATATTGGAGAAAACCATGGTTTATTTGAACCAGTGCACGGATCAGCACCAAGACATGCAGGTAAAGGAACTGCAAATCCCTCTGCCATGATATTATCTGCAGTATTAATGCTTGACTACATTGAAGAGCATGATGCTGCCCGTACTGTTGAAAATGCTTTAATAGAAGTATTAAGCGAAAGTAAAGTGGTAACCCGGGACCTTGGAGGAAGTGCATCCACAATGGAAATGGCCAGGGAAGTTAGAAGCAAAATAGAAGATAAATAAGTATATCAAGGGATTTAACCCATGGCAAACATAAATATAAGGGCAGAAATTCCATTACTTGAAGAACTGATCTATCTGGATGCTGCAAGCACTACTCCAACCCCTGAACCTGTGGTAAGAGCCATGTGTGATTACTATCATAATTTCAATGCAAATACTGGAAGGGGAGCGTATAAAACAGCAGTTAAAGCAACGACAAAATTTGAAAATGCCAGGGAAAATATTGCAAAATTCATTAATGCAGATAGTAATGAAGTGATATTTACAAAAAACACCACTGAAGCCATAAATGTTGTTGCAAACGGCCTGGACTTTAAAAAGGAAGATTCTGTAATTGTTCCAAACATAGAACATCACTCCAATTTTCTGCCGTGGCTTAACTTGAAGAAAAAAGGAATTAATTTAAAAGTTATAAAAGCTGATAAACACGGGATTATTGACGCTGCAGATGTTGAAAATGCAGTTGATGATACAACAAAACTTATTACAACCACCCATATCTCTAATTCCATCGGGTCGTGCCAGCCGATATATGAAATAGGTACTATTGCAGAAGAAAATAATGTACTCTACTTAATTGACGCTGCTCAATCTGCAGGGCATATGAAATTCAATGTTAAGGAAACTAAAGCCGATTTTGTGTCTTTTCCAGGTCATAAAGGACTTTTAGGCCCTGTGGGAACAGGGTTCCTGTACTGTAAAGATGAAATTGCAGAAACACTTAAACCAATGATTTTGGGCGGCGGAACAGTATCTAACGTTTCAGAAGAGGATTTCACTCTTGAATCCCATCCTGCAAAATTTGAAGGAGGCACTCAAAATATAGCAGGAGTAATAGGTCTTGGAGCTGCTGTAAAATATGTGGATGAAATAGGAATTGAAAATATTGAAAAACACAGCGTGAAACTCACAAAACACATGTATGATGAAATCAACAACATAGATAACACAATATGTTATGGTGATCCTGAAAATATTCAGGGAATACTTTCTTTTAATATAGGAGGTATGAATTCTCATGATGTTGCTAAAATACTGGATGAACTAAAAAATATATGTGTTAGAAGTGGTTATCACTGTGCCATTCCTTCAATAAAACATATAGGTGCAGATTCTTTTGATGGAACGGTCAGAGCATCAGTTCACTACTACAATACCAGGGAAGAAATTGATACACTCGCAGAAACACTGAAAGAAATATCTAAATTTGCTGGAGGTTGAAAAATGGAAAGATCACAACTTATGGCGCTGTTTATAATAATTATAATGATTTTAAGCGTTGTTGCAGCAGCTTTGTTATATGTATAAAATCAGACAAAACTGATATGTAAAAATTACTGTATTTTATCAACTTCAGGTTGAATTGGAGGTAAAAAAATGGTAAAAGTCAGATTAGGAGCAGTAGTGGCTGAATTCAACTATGATATAACTCAAATGATGTTAGAATTAGCTAAAGAACATGCTAAATTCTTAGATTCTGAAATAACAAAAGTAATTGCAGTACCTGGTGTATTTGATATGCCACTTGCAATTAAAAAACTTCTAAAGGAAGATGACATAGATGCTGTGGTAACTCTTGGCGCTGTTATTGAAGGTGCAACATCCCATGATGAGATAGTTGTACAACATGCATCACGTAAAATAGCGGATTTAGCACTTGAATACGACAAACCAGTGGCTTTAGGAATATCTGGACCTGGAATGACACGTTTAGAAGCACACCAACGTGTTGATTATGGTAAACGTGCTGTTGAAGCTGCTGTTAAAATGTGTGAACGTTTAAAATAAATATTTTCTTTTTTTATAACTATTAAATGAAATTAAATTAATATTCACTTTGATTATTTTTTGGTTGCCTCGCTGAATACTAAAAAAATAAAAAAAAAATAAATGGTGAGTTTTAGGTTAACTCCCATCTATGTCCAGTTCTATGCTCGGTGGTGGTTCTTATAACTCTGACCCGTCCCCATACTCTGGCCCATCTCAATCCCCATACTCGTCTCCATCT
>Ga0136715_1000240_pt1 | contig 11788 bp, 12 predicted proteins | sample SedPBSmetaG_FD_104916 | JGI IMG/M metagenome (GOLD analysis project Ga0136715, IMG submission 104916) | Freshwater sediment bacterial and archeal communities from Indian Creek, Illinois, USA to study Microbial Dark Matter (Phase II) -... | ecosystem: Environmental > Aquatic > Freshwater > Creek...
CAGTATGTACTGATTATATCTTCTAAAAGTCTTAATCCCCCATCATAACCGGCATAACTGTCAATTAGTGCCAAACGATTGTATGAAGGGAAACCAACAGTTACATGGAGAGCACCAAGTTCTGACATAGCTGTAGGTGCCTCCAGAGAACTTGCAAATAAGAACTGGAATGGCCTGTCCCTGAGTTTTTCTCTTGCTAAATGAGAGTCAGTTTCAAATAATATTTCAGGATTAACAGGAGTTTCAAGTTCATCAGTGATCTCTTTAATTATTGCTTCTCGGTATTCTTTTGGTGGATTATCAGTTACCTGCACTATATCTGGCAGATATCCTATTTCATTGGCTAAAAATTTGGTTACGCTAACAACCGCATTACTATCTGCAACAACTGCAAAATATGAATGCGGACGGACTAGAATAAGTGCATCACCAGAATATTCAATGAAACGGTACGCCTTACGCTCTTCTTTTCCTATAACTCCATTTACTATATCTTTTGGAACATCCAGCTTCTCACCAACAGTTCTTAAAAACTCACTAGTTTGCTTTGGACCAATAGGTACTCCAGGGAAATTAATGAAAGGAGTATCAAACTTTTCTTCGAGTTTTTTAGCTACCCTATGTCCATTCCATGGTGACAACACCAGATTATATTCTGCTGCAGGTAGCTCTTTTAATTTTTCAAATCCGTTGAATTCTGTAAAGATTATATTAGCCTTCAAACCAATGTTTTCTAAGAGTTTCTGGATTGCATTAAGCTCTCCCTTCCAGAAAATGTGCTGATAAGGCACTATACCTAAAATATTGACTACTCCCTTCTCTTTTGGTAAAGGAGTCAAGATCTGGTCTATTAAAGATTCGAAGAATAATTCATAACCTTCATATGATGATCCACTGAAACCCGGTGCATTGATGTTGATTATAGGTACATCCGGAAATTCTCGGATTACAGCTTCAACATCATCCCCTATAAGAGCAGGTACACATCCAGATATTACTGCAAAAGCATCACCTTGCATGAGTTCTATAGAGGCTGCGATTAATTTTCTAAGCTTGTCTTCACCACCAAATATAACATGTTCTTCCACAAGCCCAGAAGTTGGTGTACTTGTACCTCCAACCGGACCTCCAGCATTCTGACCTCCGGCATACAATTGCCCGAAGAGCTGTCCTAAACCACATCCAGCTCCTCCATGTATTAGAGGAACTAATCCATAAACGCCTAATGCTGTTCCGTAAGCGCCTCCAAGAGAGCAGGAATATTTAGGAGCTTCTACGAACTCTGTACCTAAAGAATTATCATACGACGTATCTTCAATTTTTTCATTTTCTTTTGTGCTCATTTTGATGTCTCCTCGTTAGTGTCCTTGTTAAGGTAGTACAATGGATTTGGCTGTTCATACCACCAATCTTTGTAACTGTCGCTTGTTTTTGCTTTTAAGTTTCTTTGGAGTGATGTACTCTTAAGTGATTGAAGTAGGAAATTACCAAATGCAAAGGCTCCTGCGTAACCATTTTGAGCGCTCCAAGGATCTGGATCTGCCCTTAACGCGTGTATCCGGGTTATTCCTTTTTCTCTCTTGTAAGCACCGCCCTGGAACGGGCAGGTTAGTGCAATGTCTGGATCCTGTTTTCTGGTGATATGTCCTTGTTCTGCTGCCTGAAATGTATTTACCAACACTTCGAAGTCTCCTACTTCTTCTACCATGTTTTCCAGATCTTCAAGAATCAAATTATCAAAATCCTGAGTCATAGCTGCTGAAGAGCTAAGCCTTAATTCATCAAGGAAAGGTACTTGAGATAAGAGTCTTCCCTGTCCAAGTGATCCAAGAACTTCCAGTTTTTCTTTGTCTCCTCTGATCTTTGCAAATTCTTCTTTAATTGCTTCGATTTTTGGAACCCATATTTTATGTTCTTCTTCAATTAAAGCCTCCATCTCTGCTTCCTTGCCTGTGTATTTACCAATCCGGCGAAGCCATGCATCCGTGTTTTTAATACCTACGGGGGACGGATAAAGGAAATAAGGAACTCCAAATTTCTGTTCAAGCCCTCTTGACAGATAATCTGTGTATGTAGGACATAGTGGCGCGGTTACTGCAGCTTCTGAAAGTTGTTCAAGTTGTTCTACAGTAGCAAATTCTGGAATAAAATTAGGACGAAGACCTACTTTTCCTAATAGTCTCTTTATTTCTAAACGGTCTTGCCAGGTGTAAGATAACATACTTGCAACATTTATCAGGTCTTCCTGTTTTTCCTTTGGTTCTCTAACCAGGTATTTTAAAACTCCATGCCAGAATGCATCGTATCCTGTTTGCACAAGCCTTGATCTAATACCTTCACAGTGTACAGGTACTATTTTGGCTTTAATTTCTGGCTGTAATTCAGTGACCACTCCTTCGATGTCTTCTCCAATTACACCAGAAGTACATGTGGTAAGGATAAATATCGCTTGGGGGTCGTATCTCCTTTGAGCCTCAACAATAGCTCTTTTAAGCTTATCACTTGCACCGTAAACCACATCTTCTTGCTGTAGGTTAGTAGTAATCCAGTTTAATTCATAATTAGCAGGTCTTCCGAGTTCTACAGGTACTCCTCTGAAAAGTTCCCTGTATCCTAAAGAAGATGATGAGCAACCTACTGGACCATGATATATAATTGCAGCATCTCGTATAGTAGATGCTCTCACTGTTAAATAGAAGTTTAAAACACATCCAGAACTTTGTTGGAAATCCCTATCATGACATTTAATATTTCCTTCTTTTGCATCTCTTATAAGCTCTGTTGCCTTACCATAGTATATATTCGTACCTTGGGCACGTTGTTCCCTATTTGGGCAGGTAGTTTTTTCCAGATCTATTTTGTGATCTGGATCGAATTTTTCTGGCATTTTTCTTTTTCCTCCTTTCTTATTCTCTATTTTTATAGAGTCTGAATCATTTCTTCAGTCAAATCCAACTAGTGATTAACGATCGTTATATAACAATTGTTAGATAATACACTTTTGCAAATATTTCAAAACTTGCAATATTGGCTGAGGATGCCAAATTATAACGATCGTTATAATCATTCATTAGATTTCCTTAATATAAATACTTAACGATCGTTATATAACGCCGTTAAATAATTTATAAAAATGATTAGATCAAACATTTTGTTACTAAAAGAATCATTTTTATTTTTTAATTTAAGTTTAAAAATGATTCTTTTATCTGATTTAGCGTGTGTTTCGCCATCTTAAGACATAACCCCGTACTTTATCAAATACAAAACAAACCAATAATTACCACCAACGACACTACAGTCATACCTGCAAGTACTGCTGCATAATTGGCGAATTGACTTTGTGAGTGTAAATACCATCCTAATCCAGAACTTAAACCAATAACTTCAGCTACCTTTAATGTTATAAATGATAGTACTAACCCAACAAAAGCCCCCTGGAATATTGAAGGTGCAGCTCCAGGCAATAATATTTTCCACATGATAGTACTATCCTTAAGTCCCAATGTTCTTGCCGCATTAATCAATCTCTGGTCTATACTGAAAACTCCATTCACTACGCCAACTAAAATTGACCAGAATGCCCCAATGAATATAACAAACACCGAAGACACGAAAAATGATGGTAATAGCACTATAGCATATGGAATATAAACTGTTGGAGGTATTGGTCCTAAAGATTTAGCAGTTGGATATGCAACACTATACAATCTCTTTCTCCAGCCCATTAAGAGTCCTATGGGTATTGCTGCTATAACCGCAAACAAATATCCAGTAACAAGTAAGGAAAGAGAGATGAATATTCCGGTTAAAATATCAGCATAGTCAGTGGCATATACTGCAAAAACTTCTTCAGGAACAGGAAGCAAATATGTATCTATTAAACCAAATCTGGATATAATTTTCCATAATATAATCAAAACTCCTAAAAGCATGAATAGATCGACTTATTTTTTGAGGATTTTCTCGATTAATATAAAGCTCTGCAGCAAATAATGCTATTACTAAGCCAATAGTCGCTGTGAATAATTCTCTTCCTACATTTTCATTACCTGCAGGGAAAATGAAGGTTACAGCAATAATTCCTAAAAAAATACCAGGTACTAATAGCTGCTGAAGATTAATCCTAAACTTTCCATGCTCTGTTTCAGTCTTATTTTTCATTTTAATCCCTCAAATGTTTTTCCTGCTCTGCTATTGCCTCTACCATCTCATCATGTAATAATGAGAGAAGTTTTGATCTTGTTCGCATATAATCTACAGATTTTGAAAGATCGAGTCTGCAACGTGGTCTAGGGAAATCTATTTCGATAATTTCCTTTATTTGACCTGGAGAAGGAGTTAAAACCACTATACGATCTGAAAATAATAGGGCTTCATCTACGTCATGTGTAACATACAGTGTAGTTTCTCTTTTTTCACCCTTTGTTAAAAGATATGTCAACAAATCCTGCATATATGCCCTGTTTAATGCATCAAGAGCTCCGAGTGGCTCATCCATCAAAAATGCCTTGGGTTCTAATGCAAACATTCGAACTATAGCCAATCTCTGGCGCATACCTCCCGATAAAGTTTGCAGAAATTTATCAGAGAAATTAGAAAGTCCTACTATATTTAAATATTTTTTAGCCCTCGTTTCAATTTCATCTCTGGATAAATCTATATTGGTGTGCTCTATGGCAAATCTAATGTTTTCATATGCAGTCATCATGGGAAAAGTGAATAATCCTGGAAAACTATTCCTAAATCTGATCCTGGCCCCACTACTTCCTTATTTCCGACTATCACTGTACCTTCACTTGGTTTTTTAAGTCCTGCTATAATATCTATAAGAGTACTCTTCCCACAACCACTTGGACCGATAACAGAAACAAATTCTCCATCTTTTAGCTCTAAATTTATATCTTTAAGTGCTGCTGTTTTAGATTCAGCTGATTCAAACGTTATGGATATGTTATTTAAAGATATTGTCGTCATTTTGTAAATCCTCCTTTTTAGGATTAAAAAAAAATGGGAGATTAAAAAAATGTCTAATCTCCCTAATTTCAATTTTATCGATTTAACCACCTATCTGGGATACTCCTGTTGAAGGAATTGGTAGTTAGCATTATTAGGAAACTGGGATGAAAGCTGGTCAAGAGCCTTTTTGTATATAGAAGTGCCTATATGTTTGCTTAAATCCACATTAGGATCTAATTTTGAGTATCCTATCGCTTCAACATGTTTCCAGAATTCAATGGTACCTTTCTTATTAGGAACAGGAGATAATGAAAGGTGTCCATCATATAAAGCCTGTTTAAGCACTGCAGGATCCATTTTTACGTATTTTCCAACAACTGCCGTAGTTCCATCTGGATCATTTTTGTAGAAATTGTACGCTTTAATAAGTGCTCTTTCATATTTGACCCATTTATCCGGATTTTCATTTAATTTTGCCGAAGTTGTAATCACTCTGCAGCATGGATGGTTTGGTAGGTACTCATTAGAGTGTTTAACAATTGCAAGACCCTGCTGCTGTGCTGTGTACTGGAATGGTGGCCATACAAGATCTGCATCGGCTTTTCCGGTTTTAACTGCCTTAACAACATCTGCGGCTGTTCTAAAATATGCAAAGTTTATTTTTGTAAGATCCATTCCCTGTTCCTTGAGAGCTGATTTAATAGCTACATCTGATGTGGACATTTTAACAGCAGCTACAGTTAAACCCTCATACTTTTTAGGATCATTCCTTAAAGAGTCTGCTAATTGTTGATTTTTAGCAATGGCAGCTGAACCTCCACTCATCATTCCGCCAATAACTTGTAGATCTTTTTCCTTGTTAATGAACTCCAGTGGTTGGGCCACACCTCCAGACTGGACATCTATCTTATCGGCTATAAGCGCGGTAAGTCCCTCTGGCCCTGTTGAGAACTCATATAATTGAACATCAAGACCTTCCTCTTCAAAAAATCCTTTTTCCTTCGCAATGAAAATCAGACTATGTCCTGTCGAAGCCATATATCCCTGCCTTATTGTATTATCTGCACTTGTTACTAAAGTATAAATTCCTATACCCACAACAGCGATTAAAATTATACCTGCAATTATTCCTGTTTTTTTATCTAATTTTACCTAAAATTCCTCCAAGTTAGTTATCCTTTAGTATCATGGTTTTTAAAATTTAAAGCTAAATTCGCTTTAAAATAATTTTTTTATAAATTTTCTTTTTTAAGCATTATCAGCGCTAATTTTATTTAAAATACCCCTTATTGTTTCAAATTCTTTTTTTTAGGTCCTCCTTTCTTATTTTTAAAGAGCTCAAACCGCTCATTTTTCTGTGGCCAACCAATGTGATGATATAACGATCGTTATAAACGTGGCTGAAGATGATACCCATTGATACAAACTACTGAAAAATCTGATCATGGTGATAACTTAACGATCGTTATATTCATTAAGTAGTTATTTTTAGATGGTATATATACTTAACGATCGTTATATCCTCATTTGACTCTGAATAAAATTTTTGAATTCTCATTTTAAAGTAAAATCAACACTTATTAAGGATTTTTTAGTTAACAATCATGGACCTTTCAGCTGGGGGAAACCCCCGGCTGAAGCGGTGCATAATTCGGTAGTTTTTAGAAGAAATAGCAATGATGGCCTATTACTCCTTATCTTTATCGCTTGACTTAAAGCAAATCAATCAAGCGCTTCTTGATAAACACTTTTTAAGAAAGCACCGTAAAGATGCTTATTAAGGTAAACATGATCGGCAGATCTGTCCCATCGATAGAACCGTCTCCATGATTAGGAGTCGAAAAGTGGGGTACTTATATACCTCTCACCTGAGTCCGGGAAAACGACCACAATAAGCTTACCGACGCTATCAGGTCTTTTTGCCACTTGCAGTGCAGCCCACATAGCAGCTCCCGAGGAGATGCCGCAGAGGATTCCTTCTTCTTTTGCTATTCTTCTTGCTGTGGAAAATGCATCATCATTGCCAACCTGGATGACTTCATCAAGAATACCTTTGTCCAGTATGCGCGGGATAAAACCTGCTCCTATCCCCTGGATGCGGTGTGGACCAGGTTTACCGCCAGATAGGACAGGGGATGCTTCAGGCTCAACACCTATTGCTTTAAATGTGGGTTTACGTTCCTTCAATGCTTTTGCAACTCCGGTTATGGTTCCGCCTGTCCCTATCCCTGAAACAAGTATATCAACCTTGCCTTGGGTGTCTGCCCAAATCTCCTCGGCTGTCGTACGGGAATGAATCCTCGGGTTGGCTTCGTTTTCGAATTGTTGCGGTATAAAGCTGCCTCGTATCTGCCTTTTTAGTTCCTCGGCCTTCTTTACGGCCCCTTCCATTCCTGCAGAAGCCGGAGTCAAAACCAGATCCGCACCAAGCATTTTCAGGAGTTTTCTCCGTTCGATCGACATAGTCTCAGGCATAGTGAGAATGAGTCGATAACCCCTTGATGCGCAGGCAAAAGCAAGCCCAATCCCTGTGTTTCCTGAAGTAGGTTCAATTATTACAGTATCCTCATTGATAATCCCTGCATTTTCAGCCGCTTCGATCATGGCGCAGCCAATTCTGTCCTTTACGCTGCCCAGCGGATTAAAAGATTCAAGCTTTGCTGCAACAATTGCATCACAACCTACAGTAAGGTGGTTAATCTTAACAAGCGGTGTGTTGCCTATAGTGTCGGTAATGCAATCATATATACGCCCTCTGAAACCTTTAAAGGCAGATTGCGAGTTAACAAGATTGTCGGTATCAGGTTTAAATGACATAATCCATAGCCTCCCCTGTAGCATCGAATTTAAAAATTTGCATAATTCTCTCCTTTAGCATTTGTTCTTCCCTCCCAAATCGGTTTCTGGGACGATTGAGTTTGACATCAATTATATTTCTTATTGTTCCCGGTGAAGATGAGAAAACAAGTATCCTGTCTGCAAGATACACCGCCTCATCTATGTCATGTGTTACAAAGACAATAGTCTTTCTGGTTTTCTGCCATACATTTATGAGATCCTCCTGTAATTTTTGTCGCGACATTGCATCTACAGCTGCAAATGGTTCGTCCATGAGTATTATTTTGGGTTCTACTGACAAAGCTCTTGCCAACGCCACTCTTTGCCTCATCCCTCCCGAAAGCTGTGAAGGATACTTGTTTTCAGCGCCGTTGAGTCCTACCATGTCGAGATACTTTCGTGCGACGCTGATAGCCTCTTTTTTAGGAATACCTCTTACTTTCAATGCGAAAAGTACGTTTTCCAGAGCGGACATCCATGGGAATATAGCATAATCCTGAAAAATCGTCGTCGTATCGAATTTAGGGATATCCTTCAGCAGATCATTTACGACAGGAGATAAAAATCTGTATTTCCTCTCGTAGATCTCAATCTCCTTCCTTGTGGAAGGCAAAGGTTCGAGTACCCTTTTGCCATCAATGTAAACTTCTCCTTCGGTAGGTACCTGAAGCCCCGCGAGAATTTCAAGGAAAGTTGATTTACCGCAACCGCTTGGGCCTATTATTGCAACAAACTCACCATCCTCGATTTTTAGTGAAACTGAGAGAACTGCTGTATTTCCTTCAGCGTTTCCCTGAGAATTGGTCACCGGGAAAAATTTTGTTATTCTTACTGCTTCAATCATAGTTATCTTCCCACCTTCCAAATCGCCAGTCTTGATTCTATATACTTCATGATTTCGATAAAAAACCAGCCAATGAATCCCAGCATCAACATGCAGACCACCATTCTGTCAATTCTGAAGAAATCCTTTGATTCTACCAGCAGCCATCCTATGCCGCTGTAGGCTCCGACCATTTCCGATACAACAAGCATTACAAGCCCCAGGGCTATGCCTATTTTTATTCCCATAACAATGAAGCTGAGAGCGTTTGGCAGGTACACTTTTTTGATCAAAGTTAATTCGCTCGCTCCGAATACTCTTGCAGATGCGATATAACGAGGATCGGTATCCTTGATCCCTTGGTAAGTATCAAACAGAACAGGGTAAAATACACCGAGGAAAACGAGAAATACCTGCATGGGCAAACCAATCCCAAGCAATATTATTGTAATGGGAACCCATGCAGGAGGTGGTATTGGAGCCAACATCTGGAATAACGGAAGCACATGTTTGCGTATAAGCAAATTCCAGCCCATGAATATTCCTATGGGTACGGCAGTCAGGATCGCTATCGAAAGGCCGAGTAAAAATCTTAACATGCTGATCAAAACGTGCCCCAAGAGATCATGATTTACAAGTAGATCCCAGAAGGTTACCGCTACCACTGAAGGAGGGGGTACCAAAAAGGGTGACACCACACCAAGCCACGGGAGGGTTTCCCACAGTATCATGATAGGCATAAACACGGTGAAAAACTCAAGAGTAAAGTTATTTTTTACAACACCCATGAAAAATGCCGATAATTCCCTTACAAACAAGTTTAACCCTTTTGTTTCATAACTTATTTTTCTATCCATGCCCAACCTCCTAATTCTTCTTTCAATTCCTGAGAAAGTCCCATATAATAAGCAATAGGATTTTTAGCCAGCAGCTCAGATGGGTACTGTGTATATTTCACTATCGCATCACGCTTAACCTCTGTGGGCAATTCGGAAGCCTCTGCTAAAGCAATGTCTAAAAGTCCAACCTTCTGTGGATTGATATCCTTGACCAGCAAGAAATATTTAACTTGTGCAAGGAATACAGGACAGCAAGGAGCATCACAGCCTGGAGGAACATCCCAATTTTGGTAGAGTATCATATGACCATGTGCTTGCGCGGGCAAAGCATGTGAAGCTCTTGTAAGCATTCCGTCTATTTTCTCTGCTTCAAGCGCCGGTAGCATGGTTGCAAAATCCATGTAAACAAAATTGATTTTTTCAGTATCAACCCCATATCTTTGTGCATCATGTTTAAACTGACTAAGAAGCACACAACCTCTTGAACCTGCAGCGATCGTCAAGCCTTCAAGATCATTCAGACGTATATTTAAGCCTTCACGTACTATTAAGGTAGAGCCGTAATCGAAATTTACGCTGCCAGCAATTTTTATGTCCAAGTCATCATGTTCATTGAGTAACCTAAATGACTCTGAAGGTTCAAGGAAGGCTGCATCTACTTTGCCTGAGAGTAAAGCAAAACCTGCATCCGTTGTAGAACCAAATTGTTTAAGCGAAACCTTTAACCCCTTGTTTTCAAAAACACCATGTCCATAAGCTGCATAGAGCGGTGCAAGATGGGGGCTTCCGGTACGTGCTATTCTTATTTCATCTTGCGAATTGTCTCCGGTGATGTCTACAAACAAAGCCGTTGCAGCTAATACGGCGAAAGCAACGATCAAGGATAGAATTAGTCTTTTCATGTTTTTTAGTCCAATTTTTTAATCCCATTTTTTAATCCCATGTGATTCCTCTGAATTCAGGCGCGAACATAAAGTCGGACGGACATTCTCTTATGACTCCCATTTCAACAAGTACATCACCCAACTTGCACAAACCTTCCTCGTCAAGATGAATGGTGAATCCCAGCCTGGGATTTCCTCGAATTATAGCGTCTTTTGGAGCTCCAGTATGCACATGAGCTATTTCTACTATATCATCAGCAGTTGGATTTGCATTGATCAAAGCGTTTGCCTCATCTGTTGCCTTGATCATGCTGCGCAGGGCATCGGGATTTTCAGCAATAAAACCTGTTCTTGCACTGATCGTTCTGCATGGTATCGCCTCGGCTGCTTCTCTGAACATGACTCTGAATCCTTTTAGCTCAGCGATGCTTGCATGAGGTTCTTCCAATATAGCGCCGTCAACCTCTCCGGCTTCAAGGGCTGCAATAGCAGGCCCTCCTGCCATGGTCACAAGATTGAACTCTACTCCAGCTTCCCTTGCTGCGTTTTTAATTGCAATCACTGCTTCACAAGACGGAGATAGTCCAGCTATAGTTTTTCCGGCAAGATCCTCATAATCTTGTATCGGCGAATCTGCGGGGACTAATAAAACTGATGTGCAGGGGGTCTTTACTTGAGCGATCGTTCTTATAGGTGCTCCGCCCCCGATTGCAGCAATAGCAACTGTTGGACATGCCCAGAATACGTCGGCTGTTCCTGCAACAACTGAGTCTCTGGCTGCTGCTAGGCTCTCAACGGTTTTTATTTCAACGTCAAGGCCATGTTTTTCAAAAAGCCCCTTCTCTTTTGCGACATAAAGGTTCAGGTGATGGGTCGTAGGGGCGTCGGCGACAACAATTTTTGGTCTTACATTTTCATCTCTTGGTTGAATAAATTGAGGACCAAATAAAATAGCTATTGTGCCAACTATTGCGACCGCAGCTACAGCGATTAAAACTATTTTTTTACTATCTACCATATTTTATCCTCCACGTAACTTCTAATTTTGTTGATTTAATCTACTACATTCAATTATAACAATTATTAAGAGTATTATACAATATCTATAATTATTTGTGTCTATTTTTTGATTTTAATAAATGATATTGCTTTATTAGTTCCTCTATTTAACCACCCCTTTAAATTAATCATGATGGCACAAAATTGTCTGTTTTCGGCCAATCAAATTGAAATTAACAACCGTTAAAATAATAGTGTATGCGGCATTACCATCATAACTGAGTACTAAATTGTAGAAACTCCATCTTCAATTAACGATCGTTATATGTTAATAAGTTACAAACAGTATATAAACTTAACGATTGTTATATATTCATTTGACTCTGAGGTGATCCCAAAAGTATATTTTAACTGAAAATGTATTAAAAGTTATGTCATTTAAAGAA
>Ga0136715_1000242_pt1 | contig 11733 bp, 12 predicted proteins | sample SedPBSmetaG_FD_104916 | JGI IMG/M metagenome (GOLD analysis project Ga0136715, IMG submission 104916) | Freshwater sediment bacterial and archeal communities from Indian Creek, Illinois, USA to study Microbial Dark Matter (Phase II) -... | ecosystem: Environmental > Aquatic > Freshwater > Creek...
GAGATAACGAAGATGAAGGTTGACGCAGTCGTCACCTTCATAAGTAAGCCGGGCCTTTTTAGGGAAGGCAAGGTAACCGTAGAACCTAGCAACTCGCAGCTCGCAAAATATCTGGTTCGCGTCGAAACGCCGAACTACAGCCCAGAGAACACCAGAGAGAGCGAGAGGCTCCTTAGCTTGGCATATTTAGACGCACTCTATTTTGCTGCCGAGCATGAATGCGCGAGTATTGCCTTTCCGCTGGTTTCTAGCGAGAGCTCTGGCTACCCGCGAGCGGAAGCTTTGCGCGTGGCGACTACGGCCATACGCGACCACCTCTTGTTCAATGACATGCAGGTGTACTTGGTCATTCCTTACAAAGAAGAGCTTGCAGTTGGCGAGCGTTTGCTGGGTGAAGTTGGCAGTTACATTGATAAATACTATGTGCACGAGGACGAAGTCCGGTTGCTAGATTCGGCCAGTTTTGTCAAGGTGGTCGTCACGCAGGCCCAGCCACTGCCCGCGAGCTTAAGGGATAAGGTAAGTAGACTCGACGAGCCCTTTTCGACCACGCTGCTTAGGTTGATTGATGCTAGGGGCATGAGCGATGTTGAGGTCTACAAGCGTGCTAACCTCGACAGAAAATTGTTCTCTAAGATTAGGAACGGCAAGGGGTACATGACGAGCAAGCGCACCGCCATTGCTCTGGCGGTGGCCCGGGAATTGTCGATCGATGAGACGACAGACCTTTTGCGCCGGGCTGGCTTCGCCCTGTCGCGCTGTATCCTGTTTGATGTGATTATCGAGTACTTCATCACGCGTCACCGCTACGATATCTTTGTAATTAACGAGGTCCTATTTCAGTTTGACCAGCCGCTACTGGGTGGGTAAGCAAACCGCGGTTTTCTTTTTTGTCGCTTGGCAAGCGACCTTGCGCCCTGTAGGGGGTGGTACCCTTAAGTCACACGAAACTTAAGGAAGGGTGCTGAAATGAAAAAAGGGCTGACCGAGCTCGTATTCATACTGGATAAGAGCGGCTCCATGAGCGGACTAGAGGCGGATACAATTGGCGGCTTCAACTCCATGCTGGAAAAGCAGAAGGCAGTTCCGGGGGAGTGCTACATTACTACTGTGCTGTTTGCCAATGACTACGAGCTGCTGCATGACCGCATTGACATGAGAGGAGTGCGCTCCATTAGCGCGAGGGAGTACCAGGTTGGGGGGTCTACCGCGCTCCTTGACGCCATCGGCAAGACGATCCACAAGATTAGCAAAGCTCAGAAGAATACGGATGCGGGGTATCGTGCCGAGAAAGTGCTGTTCGTCATCATCACAGACGGCGAGGAGAACTCCAGTCGCGAGTATTCGGCAGAGAAAATCAAGGAAAGGGTCGAGCATAAAAAGAAGAAGTATGGGTGGGAGTTCATTTTTCTCGGTGCCAATATCGATGCTGTTGCCGCCGCAGAACGTTTTGGCATTGCGGTAGACCGCGCCCAAGACTTCCACGCAGACAGAGAGGGCTTATCCATGAGTTTTATGGTGATGAGCGAGGCGGTGGCCATGTTCCGCGAGGAGTCGGCCATACCCGAAGATTGGAACGCCGACTTGCAGGATGACTTTAGGAAGCGCGGCGGGCGCAAGTAAGCGCATGCTGGAGTGAGGGGCCATATCAAACTGGCCCCTTTATCTCCCAGTCTTGGTGATGGAATAAATAGAGCAAGAACTTAGCGCGCGAAGCACCGACATAGACGTCGGCACCGGTGCAGGCTTTGCTGGCCTTTAAACCAATGAGAAAGACCACGTCTGCCTCAAGGCCCTTAAAGGCGCGGATGGTAGAAAACTTGATGCCGTGCTTGTTGTCCGTGACGTCCACTAGCGGCCAGTCCTTAATTTTAGTAAGCCCGGCAAGTGAACTGTTTTCGCGGCGGTGGGGAGAAAGGATTAGAATGCGTTCCGGCCTTAAGCCTTGGCTTACGAGTCTGCCGATCTCCTTCTCTACTTGCCGTTTCTCAGTCTGCGCGTCAGGCCAGCTAAAGATGTTAACAGGGAGTCCGCAGTCAAGTTTGGCCTTCACCCTTTCCCCTGTGAGTTTAGCGAGTAGCCCACAGATAGGGCCGGCATTGCGTAAGTTTAGCGTCAGCTTGTGCCGCGACACTTTCATGCCCTGCAGGCTATCCAAGCTGTGGCCGAACAAGTCTTGCCTGGGGTCGGCAAACACGTAAAAGCAACCTTCGGACTTAAGCATGGCTTCGAGGATTACGAACCACGGCCCTTTAAAGTCCTGGCCTTCGTCGACGATGACGGCATCGTACTTTTCGGTTTCGGATAGATTCAGGCAGTAGTCAAGGGCTAAATCTGGCAAGGTCTGCGTGTAAAACGCCTCAACATCGTCAGCTGGGGCGGTTACTCCAAGCAATGCTTGCATGTGGTCGAGAAAGCAACAGGCAGTGACCAGAGGTGACCTAACATCCCTGGTATACATGTCTACTAACGCACGGTTGTAGCATGTGAGCAGAACCCTGTGCCCGGTTTGGGCTAGTCTGCGGGCCTTCTCCATGGCCACGAAGGACTTGCCTGTCCCAGCTGCGCCAAGAAAGATTTTGCGCTTGTCTTCTTCGGTTTCGTCAAGGATGCGCTCCTGTTCCTCTGTCAAGATTTTGTCGGCGGAGCGATTAAACATGGCTAGTTGATCCTCCAAAGTAGAATACAGCTTGAAAGAAGGGGCTAGCACCTTGTTGATCAGTGCGTTGCAAGCTTCCCGGTCGGGTCGCTGTTTGCCATCGAACAGTGTGACGATCGTGGTTTCGAGGTTGTCAAGGCACTGGCTGGTCCACACGCTTAGGGCCTTCAGTTGCGCCGGCACAATGCCGGTGTATTTGTGTGTCTCGGGGAAGCAGAGCGCATAGCGAATCTTCAAGGGGAACCTAGGCGAGTGGGTTAGCGCTTGGTATCTATGTAAAATGGCATGCATCGCCGTATTAGCTTGCTGTACCGGGTCTTTGTGCAGGGGATGAGCAATACCGTCCTTCAGCTCATGCCATTCGCCGTTGTGAAAGCCGATAGGATTTTGTTTTACCTCCACTACCGTGTAGCCGAGTTCAGGGTGGACGATAACAAAGTCGGCCTCATGCATGATGGCGTCACGCTCGATGCCCTCTAAGGCAAACTTGTATGAGTAAAAAACTGTGTAGTCATCCGGGAGTTCTTTAGCTGCGGCATAAAATATGCGCTCGCCATGGTTGTCTATGCTCGATATTGGCAGGTCAGGGATCATCTTGGCCATAGTGCCACCCCCGCTAACTTGAGTCTTTACGTTTTAGGAGGAGAGAATTGATGCGACGCAGAATCTAGTACCGGAGCCTATTACACAAATGGTGCAAGAGGTGATTCGATGTCGGATGCCACAATGGCAGCCGCTAGGGTATGCATCTTCTACTTTTCCGGTACCGGTAACACGTGGTGGGTGGCCAATGAACTGGCAGGTGAGCTACGATCTAGAGGCTACTTGGCCACGATTCACTCCATCGAAGCAGTTGACCGCACAGCAGCGACAAGCTTAATTGCCGAGGCTGGTATTATCGGCTTTGGCTACCCCATCTATGGGTCGGATTTGCCAATTCCGATGAAGAAGTTTATCAGCGAGTTGGCGGTTGCGAGGGGAAAGCGAGCGCTTGTGTTCTGCACGCAATGGCTGTGGTCGGGAGACGGGGCTAGTCTCGGCGCAGAGCTACTAGGCGAGAAAGGGTACACCACACTCTGGGGAGAGCACTTTCATATGCCGAGTAACGTGTCTGTCCCACTGCTGCCTTTTGCCGTGCATACCGATGCCGCCTTGGCTAAGGAGAAGTATCTTCGCTTTTCTAAGTTCCGCGCCAAACGACTGGCGGAACGTATAAGCACAGGTCGCCCCCTGCGCCGCGGGTTCACCCTTCTCTCCAAGGTGGCTGGTCTACTGCAGCGCATCCCCTATCGCCGGCATGTTGAGACTCTGCGCGACGAACTTAAGGTAGACCGCGCTTCCTGTGTGAGATGCGGGCTGTGCGTCAAGATTTGCCCTGCCGACAATCTCTTAGAGGCGGCAGAGGGCGTTGTGACACAAGCGCGCTGTGTACTTTGCCTGCGCTGCTACTCTTTCTGTCCTGTAAAGGCTTTCATGTATCGCGGCCGAAAACACAACAACAGGCATGGTGCCCCCTACCGCGGGCCCACGGCCGAGTTTGACCCAGCTGTCTTGGTGGGCGGTTGTAAGCGCTACTAGTTCAGTTCGACGTTCTCTGCGCCAGCCCTGCTATAGGGCGGCGCTCCCGAAGTTTCGGGCAGAAACTGCTAAGCAAGGGGTAATAGCGACATGAGATATACAGAGATTAACGCTAAGACAATAGACAAGTGGGTTGACGAGGGCTGGGAGTGGGGCGTGCCCATCTCACAGGCTCAGTTTGCTGAGGCCACAGTAGGCCAATGGTCCATGCTTCTGACGCCGACTAAGCCGGTGCCTAAGGAATGGTACCCAGACGTAAAAGGCAAGCAGGTGCTCGGGCTAGCTTCCGGCGGGGGGCAGCAAATGCCTATTTTTGCCGCCTTGGGGGCGAATTGCGTTCTGCTTGACTACTCCGCACGGCAAATTGCGAGCGACCTAACTGTGGCGGCGAGAGAAGGGTATGCAATTCAAGCCATTCGTGCCGACATGACACAAGAACTACCTTTTGACGACGACTCCTTCGACCTGATTTTCCACCCCGTGTCTAACTGCTACATCGAGGACGTAATGCACGTTTGGCGGGAGTGCTACCGCACACTTAAGCCGGGAGGGCGGCTCATGGCCGGGCTCAATAACGGCTTTAACTACCTTTTCGACGAGGCAGATGAAAGGACTATCAAGTACAAGCTGCCGTTCAATCCCCTAAGGAATCCTGAACTGCTGGAGGTTTTGCGGGCCACAGACAGCGGCGTTCAGTTCTCTCACACACTAGAAGAACAAATCCGCGGGCAACTCAAGGTTGGGTTCAAGCTACTTGACCTCTATGAAGACACGGACGGCAGCGGCATACTACACGAACATGGCGTGCCGACGTTTTGGGCTACCCTAGCTATCAAGTGAGGCGCTTTTCTGAAGGTAACGAAGGAGTGATTGTTGTGCTTACGACCTATGAGGAGTTCACAGGGCGCATAGACCATCATGGTCTCATGCCACTGTCCGCCAATAAGGCCGGGCTGCCATCGCTAACGAGTCTTACCCAGGAAGACGCCTGGCACACTAATGAGGTGACGGACCCTTGGCTGTGGCGTAAACGCATCGCTGACGAGAAGAAGGCTGCCTACGGCAAGGTCTTTGACAAAAAGCCGGGGTTTGTTAGCCTTGCCTGCTTCCCCTATTTTTTAGCGCTGCGCCGTGGTGAGGCCACAGTAGCCGACCTCTACAGCGCGGGGAAACTAAGCCATATGGCCAAGGCAGTTTACGAGTTGTTCCGGACACAGGGCGAAATCGCCGCACATGACATCATGCCGCTCTTAAATGCAGGCAGGGATAAGAGAACGGCAGTAGAGAATGCCCTAATTGAGCTGCAAATGCGCCTGTTCCTGACCACCCGTGGAGCAGTACGCAAGACAAACGCTAGAGGAGAAGAGCATGGCTGGCCCTCGGTTGTCTACACTACGGTTGAGAACTGGGCGCAGCCTGAGATACTGCGCCAGACGCAAGCGATATCTCCCCATGAAGCAAGATTAGAGCTTCTTGCCAAAGTTAAACAAGCGGCACCGGATGCTAACGAGAAGCAGGTGTTGAAACTCATAATGCTGTAGCAACGGTCCTTGGACCAAACGAAAAGCCTTAATCTGGTATGGGGACGGGCCTGTGGTCAGTCCGAGGACGTGCGAAACGCACGTCCCTACACGGTCTTCGTCGCCTCCTGCCTTCTACCAGCAAGTGGTGGCCATGTTTTCGCACAGTCTGCCGTTCCTTTTGTTCTATTTGTGCTTTTAAAGGAGCATTTATTGAGATGAACGACGCGATTGTTGTAGAATTTCCGCTGCGAGGCGAGTGGGTCGCGCCCAATACTCCCGGCACCAAAGTGCCAAGTCACGGCACAGACCAACTCGGTCAGCGCTATGCCTTTGACTTCATCCAGGTAGACTGGAGCAAGGGGAAGGACCACTTCGGACGCGGCACCGCCTGGCAGTACCTAACCATCGGTCTTGCCACGTCGGCGGCCTACTGCTGGAGGGCCCCCGTTTTTGCCGTTTTACCGGGTGTAGTGGTTGTCGCGCGGGATGGACTCAAAGAACCGCGTTGGCTAAACCCCTGGCTCGATACACTGCGCTTAACCCTCAACTCGCTGAAATTTGCTAAGCGGATCTCCCGGAGCGACCCAGAAAACGCCGACCTGCATGACTTAGTGGGCAACTACGTCATACTCAAGCATGAAACCTGTTATTCTTTCTATGCACATTTGCACCCTGAATCTGTGCAGGTAAGGGCGAGACAAATCGTGCGTGCAGGGCAGTTGTTGGGACGAGTCGGGCACACCGGCAATTCTACTTCACCTCACCTGCACTTTCAACTGATGGATCACGCGAACTTAATGCTGGCACAAGGCTTGCCTTGCGCGTTTGCTCACCTAGAGATTTATGCAGACGGCGCATGGCAGAGAGTAGACCAAGCGATTCCCGCAAGTGACGCCCGCATCAGAGACGTGAAATTTTGCGTCACGCGGTGAGGCTTTGCGTCAGCGCAGTCCTCGGGCAATGCGCGGACGCAAAGCGGCAAAGGCTAGTCCTGTTATAGCGAGAATAAATGCGCTGTTGCGTAGGACCTGTCCCCATGTCGCCTGGCCCAAGAGAATGGCGTTGATACTAAGGTAGCCCCAGTAAAACGGCGACCAGTACAAGACAAATTGCCACCGCTCAGCTAGGAACATCGCCCCAAAAACCGAGGCCAAGACAGGCACAAAGACGCCTTTCATAGCGGCAATGCCGGAGATGGGCTCGTCGTTGGTCACGCCGATGGCGAATCCTACTACAAGGCTAATGGACGCAAGGCTGACGACGCTGACCACAAACATGCTAAGGTCAAAGTCGCGAAACCCCAGTAGATACACCGCCGCCGTGCTCCCTACAATCGGCGTCAGGAACCCGAGCAACCCTTTACCGAGGACAAACTCAATCCGGCTCGCGGGGCACACATTAACCGCGCTAATGGTGTTGCTCATTTTTTCTTCGATGAGGTTTAAGAGAATAAGCATCCCCCCAAACACAGTAGTCAAGATTATAAGGAGTAGCCCTCCTTGTAGCTTCAGCGGCGACATGCCATAGCCAATATCGCGCACGCTGACAACTACGGGCAAAGCACTATCTCCCGCCTGGATACGGCGCAAGATGTTTCTCAGCACAGCCTCGGTCCCCGGCATTTCGTTACCTTGGGCGATGAGTTCGTGACCCGTACTCGTCGCCCACACCCCAAGCACATCATCTATGCGCTCTACACGCTCGACAAGTGCTACGCGCGTAGCGAAGGTCTCCACGTAGACGAAGCGTGCCAGTTCTGTAGCCAACGGACTGCCGTCGTCAAGCACGGCTACACGCATAGGGCTCTCGGCTAGACCACCGACAAAGAGACGTAGGAGCAACGAGAGAAATATCGGGGCCATCATCAGGTAGACCACCAGAAAGTCGCGCATCCCGGCTCTTAGGTCGCGCCGAGCAAAGGCTAAGACTTTTTTCATGCTCTCCCTCCTTACACGGTAATCGAGCGTTTATAGCGCGCGTGAGCCAGGGCGAAGGCAAGCAGTCCCAGCAGCGACAACTGCCCGATAGTCGTTAGCACCATGGCCATGTTGCCGCCGGGGAGTAGTACTTCGCGGAAGGCGAATAACATGGAATACGTCGGCAATATCCTTACCCACCACGGCGAAAACGCGGGCGCAAGGTAAGAATACGAGGCAAACATGAGCACCAGCATAGCCGCATACAATACCTCCATCGCCTGCACCATGGAATTAAAGTAGCTGGCAATAAGAAGCCCCAGTGCAGAGCCGAACAAGTTCCCAGCCGCAACTAAGGCGATTAGCCATAAATAGTGGACTGAACTACCCCTAATTAACGCCACAACCAGCAACGAGTTAATGAGCCCCATGCAGAGCATGAGGAGCATTTTGCTGGACAAATACTGACTTATGGCCAAGGGAGATACGGCTAGAGCTCGAATAACCCCTTCCTCTTTGTCGAGGAAAATGTACGCTGCAATAATAAACAGCCCCATCAGCGCGACATTCATCGTCAAGTAGACCGGAAGGATGGAGTCCCTGTCGCTAAGTCGCGGGGTAGGCGCAAGTTTCGTAGTGACCGTGCGCTCGGGTGCGCCTCCGAAGCGCTCGAGCATGGCCCCTTCTATGTTGGCCTGTAGCAGGGCGCGGATCCGCGCGCTCTCATGCCCCTGCAGAACAATCTCGAACCTGAGGCGTGCGCCGTCCTGGGAGACAACCAAACCGCTGGTGTTGCGGTCACGACGCATGGCCTCCTCTAGGTCGGCCAAAGATTCTGCGAGGACTATGTTCGCTCCGCCCGCTGCGAGGTCTTGGGCGACGGCAGTACGCGCGGGCTCGGGTAACTGGAGTAAGACATGTCGCGTATCAGTGCGCGCAAAATTCTCTGGGACTAAGAGCAACATCACAGCGACAAACACAACGGCGATGATGACTTCCATGTAGAAGTAAAGGCCCTGCAGAGAGAGCTTCACGTCCTGCAGAAACAGACTAAGTGTCTTCTTCATTAGCTTAACCCTCGCCCAGTTACGGCAATAAAGATCTCTTCGAGGGTGGCTTCTTTGGTGTGCATGGTTTGCACTGTGCCTTGCTCTAGGAGGGTGCCAAGTTTTTGTTGGTCAGAGGGGGCCGAGAGCGAGAGCCTGTCTCGCTTTAGCGAGCCGTCCTCGATATGCTCTACTTCCACTACCCGCTCGCCATACTTGAGCTTTAAGCTGCGCGGGGAGTCAATCAACCTGATTTCCCCATCCACGATAAAGGCTACGCGGTGACAGAGCTCGTCCGCGACCTGCATGTTGTGCGTGGTAAGAAACACTGTGGCGCCCTTCTGGTTGTGCTCTCTAATGATGCCCTTAATGTCGTGGGCGATGGCCGGGTCAAGTCCGGTCGTAGGTTCGTCCAAGAACCAGACCTCGGGCTTATTGATAAGGCTGCGGGCGAAAGTCAGGCGATGCTTCATGCCCTTTGAGAACTCGCCGGTGCGCTTGCGCGCCACTTCCTCTAGACCAACGAGTCTTAACAGGCGCATGGGGTCTTCGGTCGGCACGTCAAAGAGCCCGGCGTAAAACTGCAGGTTTTCCAACGCGCTTAACTTAGCGTAGACATTAGACTGCTCAAACGAGACCCCCAAGCGGTTGTAGAGCTCGCGCCGCGGATGGCGCATATTGAAGCCCGCGACCTGCACCTCCCCTGTCTGCAGCGGCAAGAGCCCTGTGAGCACGCCTTGGGTGGTAGACTTACCTGCGCCAGACGGGCCTAAGAAACCTAGAATCTCTCCCTTGGCAATAGCGAACGTTGCCTTTTTGACAGCAAATGGTCCGCCGCGCTTGTAGGCGTGGCTTAAACCTTGTACAGAAATCATCTTCTTCCCTCCCTGTAAAGTGGGCGTTTGCATTAAACATCGTGCTTAGTTGGTGACCTTAGCTTCAGAATAATCGTTTCCATTTTGCGGACATAGTCCTGTAGACCTGCGTACCCTCTCTCCGTAAGGCTGACGGTTGTGATGGGCTTGCGACCAAGGATGCGCTTGTCGATTTCTACGAAACCCGCCTGTTCGAGCGTACGCAGCTGCACCGACAGATTACCCGCAGTGAGATTAAGCGCGTCGCGTAGCTGGGTAAAGGGCACGCTTACTTGGGGACTACTGGCAATGTAGGTGAGGATGGCCAGCCTCACTTTCTCGTGGATAACGCTGTCTAAAGCGAAATCCGTCTGATCGCGATCAGTCATGTCCTATCCCCAATTCTGTCCCCCACGTACAAGGCCACAAATCCAAGCCCAAACGTAGCAGCCACACCAAGCGCGGCGTGGGTGCTTTCCGCGAGGAACAAGAGGGGCACCCCGCTGCAAATCATCCATGCCCCGCTGTACAGCATGCTCTTGAGAAAAAAGACATTGTGAAAAGCCAAGAATAGCAGTCCCAGTAGGATAGACATCGCCGGGGCTATATAGGCCCCAAGCTCGCGACTAACAAGAAAGGTAAGCACTCCTGAAACGGCAATCGCACAGGGGATAAGGATGGGCAGAGTCTGCGGTGTGTATACCTCGCCGATGAGCCTGAGCACTGTAAAGTCGCGGTAGCTCTTGCGGGCGTGGGCCATGACAAGCATAATCTTGCCTACTGCTACCGCTACGACAAAGAGACCGGCGACGCCATAGAGAAGTCCGCGGACTAAAGTGGGCGCGGCTGTTAGCCCGCCATACGCGACTTCGATGGCATACAAGACGAGCGACAGCACCACTATTCCTAGACCGCTCCATAACCCTACTAAGCCCATAGCGCGCGATAAGCGTAAGAAGCGAAAGATGCCGTTGCTCTTTTCGATTGCTGCGCGGATAACGGCAAGGTCTTCTGCCAGTTTCTCGTACTCATGCGGTATCATAGGATCACTCCCTTTTGGTTTATATCATAAACTTATTTATATAATAGCGCTTCCTGCTCCGGACGTCAAGAAGCAGAAGAAGCACGCGCCCGTTGCTGCTGCATGCTTGCATAGATTTATCTTATTGATTCCATTGCATTTTGTTATATAATAGTCTGGGTTAAAATTAGCGTAGGAGGAATGTTTAGTGGACAAAACTTGTGTGATCGCCATGGTAAGAGAAAAGGCGGAAGGGTATTTTAGGCGGGGTGAGTTCTTCTGCTCGGAGGCGGTAGTGCACGCAATCAATGAGTTGCTCGGGTGGCCGATGCCCAAAGAGGTCACCAAGCTAGCGTCCGCGTTCCCCATAGGTATCGGCAAATCGAAATGCCTGTGCGGGGCCATCAGCGGCGGCGCCATGGCACTTGGCATGGCCTACGGGCGCAACCACGGCGAACCGATGCAGGAACGCATGTTCCCTGTAGCGGCAGCTCTGCATGACCATGTCAAGGCAACCTACGGCAACACTTGTTGTAGAGTGATAATCAAGGACTTTGACTTCGCCAGCCCCGAGCGAAAAGCGCACTGCGTCAAGATTACCGGTGAAGTGACGGCTTGGGTTGCAGAACAGCTCTTAGCCGACCCACAAACTGCCGCCCGCATGGAAAACTGCGCACAAGCCAAAAGCTACGCGCAATAGGAGGCGAGGCTATAATGCTACTGAAGAAGCTTCCCTACCCCATTGCGGGGCTTGCGCTTGGCTTAGCGTCACTTGGCAATCTCCTGCTGTCCTACGGCGCAGAAATTAGATTCGCGATGGGAGCATTGTCCGCGCTCATTATCCTTGCCCTTGTCGCCAAAAGCATAGCGTACCCTAACGAATTGCGCTCGGCCCTCAGTACAGGACCTGTAGCAGCGGTCTTGCCAACCTTTAGCATGAGTTTGTCGCTACTTTCGGCCTACATATGCCCAGGACTACCTGAAGTGTCTGTGGCTTTGTGGTGGATGGCACTAGCTCTACACATATTCTTGCTCTTGTCCTTCACGCTAAAGCATGTTGTCCCCTTTGCCGCAGGCAAGGTGTTACCAAGCTGGTTCATTCCCTATGTTGGCATCGGGATATTCAGCATCACCGC
>Ga0136715_1000246_pt1 | contig 11587 bp, 12 predicted proteins | sample SedPBSmetaG_FD_104916 | JGI IMG/M metagenome (GOLD analysis project Ga0136715, IMG submission 104916) | Freshwater sediment bacterial and archeal communities from Indian Creek, Illinois, USA to study Microbial Dark Matter (Phase II) -... | ecosystem: Environmental > Aquatic > Freshwater > Creek...
GCGCGTGGGGATTGCGAGGGCCATGGTGCGCAAGCCGCAACTTATTCTGGCGGATGAGCCAACCGGCAATGTCGACCCAGACAATGCCCTGCAGCTGATGGAGCTGTTTACGGCTATCAATCGAGCTGGTACAACCGTAGTTGTCGCTACGCACGCTTCAGACATGGTGGATCGCTTGCGCCAACGCGTCGTACAACTCGAGCGGGGACGCGTATTGCGCGATGTAAAACGGGGGGGTTACAGTAGTGAATTTTAACTCCTTGCGCTACAGCCTTAGGCAGGGTGTGGTGTCGCTTAGGCGCAATGCCTTGTTGGCGTTGGTCACCACAAGTATGGTCGCTGTTTCGCTCGCCATTTTGGGTGGATTCATGCTCTTGTCGGCAAACGTGCATACAATCGTGCGCACCATTGAAAGTAATGTGGAGATAGCCGTGTTTGCGACCATGGACGCGGACGTTAACGCCCTCAGGGCCGAGCTAGACCGGGTACAGGGTGTAAGTGAAATTGTTTTTGTCCCGCGCGATGAGGGGCTTAGGGAGCTCGGGCGGTCACTAGGCGACCCGGACCTCTTTTTGGTTTTTACGCCGCAGAATAATCCGCTGCCGGATGTGTTTAGGCTACGCCTGCAAGCCGCGGAGCAAGTTAGCTCTGTGGCCGAAGTCGTACTTACACTCAAGGGAGTGGACGCGGTTGACTACGGGGAAGCACTGGTGACGCAGCTCTTAGGTATGACGCGTTGGGTAAGCGGGCTGCTTGTCGCGACCAGCGCGCTGCTCGGCCTAGGTGCTGTTTTCTTAGTTGTAGCCATTATCCGCCTGTCCGTCATGGCGCGGCAGGAGGAAATAGGCGTAATGAAGTACCTCGGCGCCAGTAACGGCTTTATTAGACTGCCCTTCGTCTTGGAAGGGACCGTGATGGGGTTTTTGGGCGCTGTACTGGCGAGCTTAGCCCTGTGGCTCCTGTACGATGGGTTGGTAGCCGGCTTACAGGGCATGGCTTTGCCGCTCCTGTTTCACCCTGTCACGGGGCTTGCGGAGCTAGGCTTCGTCTTCGGCATCATGCTTGTACTGGGTACGTCAGTGGGCGCGTTTGGTAGCTTATTGGCGGTACGGAAGTACCTACGCCGTTAGGAGGGGTAGGGCGCTCAGCTCTCAGCAAAGAAGGTGGAAAGGTAAAAGGGAAAAGGGGGAACCCGTCCTCCACGAAGTGCGCCACGCCAGAAGCACGCAACCCCACAACCATCCAGGAGGTCATGCCATGAGAAGACTTGCCGTGTGCATAATAATAGTCGCCGCCCTACTCCTCGCCGGCGTAGGGGGGCTTGCCAACCGAGCGTGGGGGAACCCGCTCGACCCTCGCCAACGTGCCGAGCAGTCCGCGCGGGAAGTGCGAGAACTAGAGGCCGCGCTAAAGGCCATGGAGGAGTCGATTGCCGTACGGCAAGAACGCGTGCGGGTCGTAGATAAAGAGCTTATCCTAGTGCGGGACAAATTAGAGCGCACGCGCATAACAGAGCGTCAAGCGGACGCCAAGCTGGCAGAACTGACTGTCGGCCTAGGCAAGCGCGTACGCATGATGTATATGCGCGGCGGCGCGTCCTACCTTTCTCTGCTGCTCAGTACGGAGAGCTTTGGCGACCTCTTTGTTCGCCTCGCTTACATGGCGCGGCTGTTTCGCCATGACGCGGCGCTGATTGACGCCGTAAAAGGCGAGCAGGCTATACTGCGCGAGAGCAGGCGCGTTCTGCAGGCGGAGCAGCTGCGTCTGTTGAGCCTTGAGCAGCGGCGCACGGCCGAGCAGCGCAATCTCGAAAGCGAAAGACGAGAGCTGGCACGGCTCTTGGAACGAGCGCGCGCCAAACTTGCCGGCGACCTAGCGCTTGTCTCGCCACGGGCAGAACGATATCCCGTCTACGCAGTGGTAATCGACAACATCGCGCAGGCTCGGCCGCAGTGGGGGCTAGCGCAGGCGAGCTTAATCTACGAGTATGAAGTGGAAGGGCGCATAACCCGTTACTTGGCTCTCTTTGGAACCCTGCCGGAGCGCGTGGGGCCTGTTCGCAGTGCGCGTGCGCACAGCGCGATGTTGGCCCTCGAGAACCGCGCGCACTTCGTTTATTCCGGCGGCGGCGCCGACGTCCTGGGCTTACTCAGGCAATGGGGAGTTACGGGCACTGACGCCATCCGCAGTCGCAGCGCGAGCTTTACACGCGATGGGGCTAGGCGTGCGCCGCACAATCTGTTTGTTAACTTAGCCACCCTAGGCAGTGTAGCGCCATCGGGGGATGTCCACATTCGCCCGGCATACTTGCCGTTTACGGGCGAGGAAGCACTACGCATTGAGCTTGCTTATTCAGGGCAGCATACGGTATCCTACGTTTATGTACCCGAGCAGGCGGCCTACAGGCGTTACATTAATGGAGCTGTGCACCGTGACGCTAGCGGCGCGACAATCATGGCGCGCAATGTCTTCGTGCAGTTTGTTGCCCATAGCACTGACCTGTTGGGGCGGCCGACTCCGGATATTGTAGGCAGCGGCGTCATGCATTACTACGCGCTCGGCCAACGCTTTGTTGGAACATGGCAGAAAGACAGCCCCAATACGCCGACGCGCTTCTACCACGCCGATGGCACAGAAGTCGAGCGGATTTTCGGTCAGACTTGGGTCCAAATTATGCGCCTTCAGTAGATGCGTGGTCTAATGCGGCAAAAAAGTCAATAAATCCTATGGAGGAGTTTCACTTGGGACAGGCCTCGAATCTTGGTCAAGACCTCAAAGTACGGGAGACGGTGCACGCTTTTTTTGCCGGACGAGCGGGCGTGATCGCAACCATGCACGGCAAGGAGCGCGTAATCACGCCCTTGCTTGGTGACGCCCTGGGCATCACGCTGACAGTGCCGAGCGGGTTTGACACAGACCGATTCGGCACGTTTACCGGCGATGTGGCGCGTGCCGGCAACCAAGTGGAGGCGCTGCGGACCAAAGCCATTGCCGCTATGGGGCATACAGGCTCGACCATCGGCATCTCCAGCGAGGGCTCCTTTGGCCCGCACCCACTGCTACCTTTTGCCACCCTGAACGTAGAGCTCGTCTTGTTGCTAGACAGCGAGAAGAAGCTCGAGCTCATTGGCGAGGCTTCAACCATGGAGACTAATTACGCACGCCGTGCCGTGCGCAATCTTGACGAGGCCTTAGACTTTGCTTACCGGTCGGGATTTCCATCACACGCCATAGTCGTCAAGGTCAACGAGCTCAACAACTCGCCACGGGACATTGCGAAGGGTCTCATCACTGAGACGCAGTTAGCGCACGCGCTGCAAGTGGCGTTAGGTAAGTCCACCACCGAGTTTGTTTGGGTCGAGACAGACATGCGGGCACATCTTAACCCCCTGCGCATGAGTTGTGTCGGGGCAGCCACGCGTGACCTTGTGGACCGAGTGTACAATCTGTGCCCGCAGTGTGGGTGGCCGGGGACAACGACGGTGCAAAAGCGAGGACTGCCCTGCGGTTGGTGTGGCGAAGCGACTGAACAAGTATCAGCTGTAGAGCATCTATGCCGGCACTGTGGGTATAGCACAGAAGAAGTGAGTGTAACGCGCCCGACCACAGCCGACCCGCGCTGGTGCAATCGCTGCAACCCCTAGTTGCACATTTCAAACCTTAGATCTTATTTCGCAATACTTATTTCTCTTCTGAGGCAGGATTTATCGCGCTTGTGACGAATTGTAACATGAGATGGACATTAGTCCGATATTTTGCGCGTCGCCTCATGAGTCATCGAATGCTACAACGGGAGGAATGATTTTGTCACAGTATCGAGTTATGGCAGGTCCGGAAGGATATCTGCCACCGGCGGCGGCCTGTCAAGGCGTTACGCTACCGGAAGTAGGGTGGGCGCTGGTTGAAGGGCGTCACGTACCCGAGCAAGAGGCACTATCTGCCATTGTGGACAAGCTCCTAAACGCAAAGCGACCATTCTTTTTCCCCGGACCTAACCTCTTGTGGGAGTGGAAAGAGGGCGTGGCGGCTAAAGCTAACGCACTGCGCAAGTTGGCTGATACGGCAGGGGCTCGCGTCATTCCCATGCCCGACTACCGTCCGAAGTACCCTATGATTAACCCAGCCATCGAGATCAACCCCAACCATCCTAACCTTACGATTTGGCATAACAAGATCGATGTTTGCGTGTTTGCCGGGGTGCACTGTCATTACGCCAATGTTGCCCTCAAGATTATCCGCGGGGGAACAGATTGCTACACCATCGCCATCTGCGGTGAAGCGGGCCACGAGGATGCCAATATTTCTTTGCGCAATGCCGGGATACCCCAAATAGAGGCTTTGACCGCTATGGTGGCCGAGCGAAGGAGGCTCTCCTAATGCCGGAACAAAGAATAGTCTCCCCTGAGTTCATGTTTAATGAGGCGGCACGCGAGGAGCAGTTTATTACCGGGAGCGAAGCCGTGCGTGAGGCCATTAAACGCGCAAACGTAGACATGGCGATCTCATATCCCATCACGCCACAGTCCGAGAGCATGCATTTGGTGGGCGATATCTATGCCGAAGGATACATCAAGGAGTACTACCGCGGCGAGAACGAGTTCGCTGTTATGTCGTCTGTGGCCGGCGCGGCCATGGGTGGAGTGCGCGTGTTTACGGCGACCGGCGGCCCGGGCACCATGCGCGCGCTGGAAATGTTTCCTACATGGGCTGGCGCACGTCTGCCGATTGTATGCGCATTCTTTACGCGCGGGATTAACTCGCCTCTCACCATACAGCCGGACACCATTGAAATGGCCCACCTGCTAGACACAGGTATGATCATGCTGCACGCCGAGGACGCCCAAGACCTCTACGACATGATTCTTAAGGCGTTTATCATTGCGGAGCAGACCGAAGTACACCTTCCTGTAGGTGTGTTCGCAGACGGTTTCTTTGTGACTCACACACGTGACAAGGTGCGGGTGTGCCCGGTCGATATCAAGTTACCCGCATACTTGCCCTACAGCGCGCCTGTGCCGGTAATGGACATGGAAAACGTGCCGATTAGGCAGATGCGCGACCCCTTCGTGATGAAGAGTAATTACGTAAGCTATGCCGCCCATGCCTCATGGCAACAGGAAGTGATGGCGGCGGCAGAGCGCGCCCGTCCCTTTATTCACAAGTACCTCGGGGGTCTAGTGGAAGTAGAAAATCCGGCGGCCGATATCTTACTGCTGGCAGGGGGGACGGCGGTGTGCCAGAGCCGCGAGGCCATGGTTATGGCGCGCGAGGAAGGCATTGAAGTCGGACTCATTAAGCTTAAGAGCGTGCGTCCTTTCCCCGGCGATGAACTGAGAGCGCTGACGGCTAAGGCTAAGGCCGTGATTGTCCCCGAGTTTAACCGCGTGGGATGGCTGAGTCGCGAAGTCCGGAATGTGGTAGAGCATCCGGATAGGATAGTTGCCGGTCCGAGAGTCTTTGGTGGTATGACCATGCCCCCAGACCTCATTATGGCCGAGATCAGGAGGTATGCGCGTGAGTAAGCAAATGCTTAAGATGACCTCAGCTTTTGCTGACGTCATGCCGGCAGAATATGCGGAGCTTGTCCAGTCAGGGCCCTTTGGCAAAGGCTATGGGGTAGCCGATCTGGGGAGCTTCAAGGAGTTAATCGAGGAACATCCTCTTTGCGCCGGATGCGGGTTGGCGTTAGCCATGCGGCTGATTATGGCGTCACTACCCACACCCGAAGACACGGTCGTGGTTGGGTCTACCGGATGCAGTTCCTTGGCTTTCCCGCAGATTGCTCTGCACAACATTCATTCCCTGTTCGGCAACCAAAATGCCGTGGCTTCGGGCCTGAAGCGGGCACTGAAGCTGCGTTTCCCCGACAAGCATAAGGATGTCCTAGTTATCGCCGGGGATGGAGCAACAGCGGACATCGGCCTGGATATGGTCATGCACTCGTGGTTCCGCGGCGAGAACATTGCTACCATCATGCTGGATAACGAAGCCTACGCCAACACCGGCGGGCAGGAGAGCGGCATGTCCCCCGAGGGGTGCGTGCTCAACATGGCCCCTACCGGCAAAAAGTTCAAGAAGATTGCTCTGCCCGAGATTGCACGTGAAGCAGGCTGTGCCTATGTGGCTTCTGTTACACCCGTGCAACCGCGTAAGCTAGAAAAGGCAGTGCGTAGGGCCATCCTTGTGGCGCGGGAGGTCGGACCGACTTACTTGCAGATTTTTGTCCCTTGCCCCACAAACTACAAGTTTAAGCCCCAAGAGACGCTAGCCAAAGCCAAGCAGAAGGAAAAGGACCAAACCTATCCGTTGCGCGAGTTTATCACGCCGGAGGCGCAGGCCTTTTTGTCAGCCTTAGAAGGGGGTAGAAAGCATGACTAAGAAGACCAGTATTCGTATGTCTGGTCTAGGGGGCCAAGGAGTTGTGACAGCTGCGCACATTCTCGGCGCAGCAGCTACCCGCGATGGGTTAGTCAGCACCGTGAACCCCTTCTTTGGCGCCGAGAAACGCCTCGCCCCTGCAGAGAGCTATGTGCGCATCAGTTCCGACCGCATCTACGAACGGGGCGAGATTCTGTATCCTAACGTCATCATGATCTTCCACCCCCACGTCATTTCTTTGGGTAAGTGCTACACCATGCCCTTCTTTGCCGGGCTGCAGCCGGGCGGGCTGATGATCGTTAACGGCGAGTCTGTGCCCGAGCTTTCCGCCGACGAACGCGAAGCTCTTAAGCGCTTAGAGGCAAAGATGTATTACTTCCCGGCCACTAAGTTAGCGCTCGAGGTTGGCGGTACCGACCTCGCAACCAACATGGCGATGCTTGGCGGACTACTTGAAGTGGCACCACTTGTGTCATGGCAGGCGATGAAAGAGTCATTAGCAGAGCGCTTTGGCGGTGGGAAGTTTGTCGCCTCCGCTACGACAGCGGCACTCGATGACGCCTTAAAGAGCAAATACGAGAAGGTTAGCCAGCTACTCGAACAAAATATGGCCGTAATGGAAGCTGCGGGTGCGACCATTAGGGAAGCCACGTTCTGAGGAGGATAGAAACGTGTACGTAACTGCTAAAGTTGATGTGCCCAAGTGCATTGGGTGTAAGCTCTGCATTCTGGCCTGTCCGGACCCTAACGTCTTCACTTTCATTAAGGACACGAAGAAAGTGACTGTGAATCCGGCACGGTGTAAGGGGTGCGGGCTGTGTGTCACAGTCTGCCCCAAAGACGCTCTGGCGATCGGGAACGTCTAACAAGTAAGCGAGGGTAGCGTCAGGGCTACCCTCGCGTTTTCGCTCTATCTTCTTCCGTCATCTAATCGTCCACGCCATAACCGTACTTTTGCTGAAAGTACTCCTCTAAGGTCAGGCTATGCGTGAACAGGTAGTGGGCCGTTTCTGTACCGACATAACGGATATGCCATGGCTCATAGCTGTACCCTGTGATGTGCTCTTTACCTTGAGGATACCTGATAATAAAACCAAAACGGTGTGCATTGGCGGCGAGCCACATGCCTTCGCGCGTCGCCCCAAAGTCAACGGTCAGCGAAAAGCCAACTTCATGACTGGTGATGTCCATGGCCAAACCGGTCTGGTGCTCGCTTTGTCCGGGACGGGCGACGGTCCGGTTGGCCTGTGTTTCACCGACGAGCTCAACTCTGGCCGCAAAGATCGCAGCCTGTCGGTAGAAGGCGCGAAAGCCTGAGAGCGCAAATGGCCTGAGGCCCTCGGCGTGCGCGGCGGCAAAGAGCTTCTCGAGCGCTAACGCCGCCTCGGCGCGCATGAACTTGCGCGGCTCGATGGCGGTAAAAGGGAAAGGGACATTTGGAACGACCATGTTTGCGGGCACGAAGTCAGGCGGGAGGCTTCGCGTTTTGTTTACGAGCACCAATATGTGGTCAGGGTTTGTAACGATTTGTCGTCCTTCCTCGTCAATGCGTGTCGTATTCTCAAAGGCGAGTGGCGCAGGAATCTGCTTGTCCACGACCACAGGCGGTTGTGGAGTCTGCAGCGGTGGCAACAGCGGCGGATTGGTACTAAACCAGATCACTGACGCTGTAAGTATTCCTATACCTGTAAGTGAGACTAGAAGTTTCCTCACCGGCATCATCTCTTTTCGCTTGGACTGTCTCTATCATATGCTGCAATAAGCAGACCGTCAACTACGGCAGACCGTCAACTACGGCAGACCGTCAACTATGGCAGACCGTCAACTATGGCAGACCGTCAACTATGGCAGACTGTGCGAGAAGCCTTGATCCGTTGTAGGGACGTGATCCGTTGTAGGCCTTGATCCGTTGTAGGCCTTGATCCGTTGTAGGCCTTGATCCGTTGTAGGCCTTGATCCGTTGTAGGGACGTGCCTTGGCACGTCCGCGGACGTGCGAAACGCACGTCCCTACAGGGTCTTTGTCTTTTCCGTTTTTTACCAGCAAGAAGTGGCCATGTTTTCGTACAGCCTGACGGGCACACAAGTACGCAATAGGAGAGTGAGTGTCATGAAACCTACGCCGCATATTGGTGTCGCAACAAGCGGTGTTATTGCTGAAACGGTACTGTTACCGGGGGATCCGCTGCGCGCGAGGCACATTGCCGACCATCACCTTACCGACGCCGTGCAGTTTAACGCCGTACGTAATATGTTTGGGTACACCGGAAACTACGAAGGCAAGCGAGTGTCGGTAATGGGCTCCGGCATGGGCATGCCCTCAATTGGGATTTACTCTTATGAGCTCATCCATTTCTATGGTGCCAAGAACCTTATTCGCGTAGGTTCGTGTGGCTCCTTACAGGCCGACCTCAAGGTGCGCGATATCGTCCTCGGCATGACGGCGTCCACTAATTCAGACTACGCTCGGCAGTACAACTTGCCCGGCACCTACGCGCCGCACGCCGCGTGGAGCTTGCTCAAGCAGGCCGTCGATGTGGCCGCAAAGAAAGGCATTGACGTAAGAGTCGGCAACATCCTCTCATCGGACATCTTCTATGACGACAACCCTGATGCATGGAAGGCATGGGTAAAAATGGGCGTACTGGCAGTGGAGATGGAGGCGGCGGCGCTCTACATGAACGCCGCACGCGCAGGCGTAAACGCCCTGTGTATCCTTACCGTATCCGATTCCCTTGTAACCCACACGGCAACTACTGCCGAGGAGCGACAAACTTCATTTAATCAAATGGTGGAGATTGCACTCGAGTTGGTGTGAAACCTTTTGTCGCTTGTCGCTTGTGGCTTGTCGCTTGTCGCTTGTCGCTTGTCGCTTGTCGCTAGGCTTCAGGCTTCAGGAGAACGAGGGGCAAGGTCAAAAGCCAAAGGGAAGCGGAGATCCTGTAGGGACGTGCGTTTCGCACGTCCGCGGACGTGCCACAGGCACGTCCCTACACTATATTAAGGCTTTTCGCACAGTCTGACACTCCCCGTCCACCATCAACCGTCCATATCATACAAGCCCTAGCAAACGCGCTCCCTGCGCGACCAACACGCACACTACGATGCCCGTTACGGTAGGCACCGCAAAAGACACCCAAGTCCATTTCCGGCTCATCGTTTCTTTGCGAATCGTCAACAGTGTAGTGCCACACGGGAAATGATTGAGGGCAAAAAGCATGGTGCACAGCGCCGTAAGCCATGTCCAGCCGTTATCGAGAAGGAGTTGCCTGAGCGCATCTAGGCTGTCTAGCTCCAGCATGGTGTTAGCACCGAGGTAACTCATGATCAGGAGAGGGATGACAATCTCATTGGCAGGCATTCCTAAGATGAAGGCCATCAAGATGAAGCCATCCAGTCCCATCAGTCGTCCCAAGGGGTCAAGCGAGGAGGCGGCGAGATTCAATAGTGAGACATCGCCGACAGTAATATTAGCCATGGCCCAAATCACCACGCCTGCCGGTGCCGCTACCGCCACAGCCCTGGCCAAGACGAACAGAGTTCTGTCTAGGAGAGAGCGCACGAGGACGGTGCCTATTTGCGGCACGCGATACGGCGGCAATTCCAGCGTAAACGATGACGGCAATCCCTTCAGTACTGTCATCGCCAGGAGCTTAGATACCACGAGTGTAATGCCTACACCAAGGACGACAGTGAGCAGAACTGCCAGCGCAGCCCAGAAGCTGGCGAAGTGCCCGCCGGTTCCGATCATGAACATAGACGCCATCGCGATAAGTATAGGGAAGCGTCCGTTACATGGGACGAAGTTGTTGGTAATGGTGGCGATGAGTCTCTCCCTAGGCGAGTCGATGATCCGCGTCGCGATGACCCCTGCAGCGTTGCAGCCAAATCCCATGCACATCGTTAGCGCTTGCTTGCCGTGGGCACCTGCGCGCTTAAACAGCGCATCGAGATTAAAGGCGACCCGCGGCAGGTACCCTAAATCCTCAAGCAGAGTAAACAGCGGAAAGAAGATCGCCATTGGCGGAAGCATAACCGAGATAACCCAGGCAAGCGTCCGCCACACTCCTGTCACGATCAACCCATAGAGCCAAGGTGGCGACTGCAGCGAAGTCATCAGCCATGACAGGTGTTCTTCTAGCCGGAAGAGGCCGGTCGCCAGCAGCTCCCCGGGTACGTTAGCCCCCGCTATGGTTAGCCAGAAGACACTGCCTAAGAGCGCCAACATAATCGGAATCCCAAACAATCTGCCGGTGAGAATGCGGTCGATCTTCCGGTCGACGGCGTGTGGCGTGGCCGACTGCAGAGTGACCACCGCTGCGGCGATGCTCTCGGCATGCTTAACGGTGTTACAAGTGATTAAGTCCCGGCATTCTTCCTGGCTTAAGCCGGGCTCACAGCGATAGCTGTTAGCCTCGACCAGCGGTTCTGTCTCGATGTCCCCCCGTGCCACATCGAGCACCGCATCCTTAAGTTCACTCAGACCGCTGCCGGAGCGAGCAGATGTGCCTACGACCGGCACCCCTAAACGGCGACTTAGCTCCGGCACATTGACGACGATTCCTTTGCGCTGCGCTTCGTCCATGAGATTAACACAGATCACAGCGCGCTTAGTCAGCGCGAGCACCTGTAGAGCCAAATTGAGATTGCGTTCCAAACACGTAGCGTCGACAACAATTACCGTGCAGTCCGGTTGCGCCTGCAAGATGAAGTCCCGTGCTATCTCCTCTTCCGCCGAGTTCGCGTGTAGCGAATAGGTGCCGGGCAAGTCAATAGCAAGGTGATTGACTTGATGATGTTGATAGTGACCTTGGGCTGATAGCACAGTCTTGCCCGGCCAGTTGCCGGTGTGCTGCTTAAGGCCTGTGAGGCAATTGAAGATGGTGCTTTTCCCGGTATTGGGGTTCCCGCACAGCGCTACTACGACGACTACTCCCCTAATCATCAAGACTGACGATTACTTGACGAGCTATTTCCGACCTCAAAGCGATCACTGCCCCGCGGATGGAATAGGCTTTGGGGTCTCCGGCTGGACTCACATGCACTGCCTCTACCGTGGTAGCCACAATGAGGCCGAAGTCGAGCATTCTTTGTCGTATCGCATCACACGACTTCAGCACTACGACCCTGCCGCGCTGACCCACACTCATGTCGGCCAATGACGAAAGATTTGTTGCCACTTAAACTCCTCCTTGTTGTCAGTTCTAAGC
>Ga0136715_1000250_pt1 | contig 11481 bp, 9 predicted proteins | sample SedPBSmetaG_FD_104916 | JGI IMG/M metagenome (GOLD analysis project Ga0136715, IMG submission 104916) | Freshwater sediment bacterial and archeal communities from Indian Creek, Illinois, USA to study Microbial Dark Matter (Phase II) -... | ecosystem: Environmental > Aquatic > Freshwater > Creek >...
CCATACGTAAAACCAAGGATATATTGTCTTCCAGAAGGTTTAAATCTTCTGGAAGATAGTATCCAAACCCATCACTAGAAAAATCTACTGTGCCTGTTTACCATAATAAAATTTTGTCACATATTGATCTTAGTTGAATTTAAATAGTTATATAAACCTAATAAACAATTACGGATTGATCGAAACATTTAATAGTATTATTAACTAATTCTCTTTAAAAGAGAATTGAATATTAGATAATAATAGAATGAATAAAATAAATTATAATATTAATTTTAAATAATTTGAAAGGCCTATTAACGTTTTTATTAGTGTTTAGAAGGTGTTCATTTGGAGAAGATAAAAATAGCAGTAGTTGGTATTGGTAACTGTGCAAGCTCATTAATTCAGGGAATTCATTATTACAGGGATACAAATAGTGATGATGCCATTGGACTCATGCACTGGGATATTGGAGGATTTACACCCGGCGATATAGAAGTGGTTGCTGCCTTTGACATAGACAGGAGAAAGGTTGGAAAAGACGTAAGTGAAGCTATTTTTGCAAAACCAAACTGTACAACTGTATTTTATCCTGAAATCCCAAAAACAGGGGTTAATGTAGCTATGGGAAAAATACTTGACGGTGTTGCCCCTCATATGGACAAATATGATGATGATTACACTTTTTTAGTTGCTGAAGAGGAAGAATCTGATACTGTAGGAATTTTAAAGGAAAGTAGTGCAGAAATACTTGTAAACTATCTCCCAGTAGGCTCTGAAGAAGCAGCAAGGTTCTATGCACAATGTGCACTTGATGCAGGTATTGCATTTATAAACAGCATGCCTGTTTTCATTGTAAGTGACCCTGAATGGGCAAAGGAATTCGAAGAAAAAGGAATTCCTATTGTAGGCGACGATATAAAAGCACAAATCGGTGCCACAGTTACTCACAGAACATTAGCTACCTTATTTAAAGAAAGAGGAGTTAAATTAGAGCGTACTTACCAGCTGAACACTGGTGGAAACACAGATTTCCTTAACATGTTAAACAGAGACAGGCTTGATTCAAAGAAGGAATCCAAGACAGAAGCAGTTCAATCAGTGCTTGCAGAAAGACTAGATGACTTGGATATCCATATTGGTCCAAGTGATTACGTTCCATGGCAAAAGGATAATAAGGTGTGTTTTCTTAGAATGGAAGGCAAAACCTTTGGTGGCGTGCCTATGAACATAGAATTAAGGCTTAGTGTTGAAGATTCATCAAATTCCGCCGGATGCGTTATAGACGCTATTCGCTGCTGTAAATTAGCTTTAAACCGTGGCATAGGTGGTCAACTGACCTCAATTTCAGCTTACACCATGAAACACCCGCCAGAACAATTCATAGATGAAAAGGCATATGAAATGGTGAACGAGTTTATTGAGGGTAAAAGGGAAAGATAGTTCCATAAAATTTTTTAAGCCGGACAAATGTCTCGTTATATGGAGTACCATTTCCAAACTCGCTTATCATGTCTTCAGTTAAAACATTGACACATTTATTGTATTTTAACCATCCGCCAGTTTCTGTAAGGACATAATCTTTTCTAACCTCTTCATTTTCAATTACTTTTACAATGAGGCTTCCCACAGATGATTCAAGAAGTGCCTCGTCTCCATCATCGATTTCTTTTTCTTTTAAAATATCGGGATGTATCTGAACCTCTAAAATACCATACTCCTGTTCATTTTCAGGAATATCGGATAATATCCATCTTTTAGGCATTATTGAGAGTAAGCGAAGAGGAAATTTATCATTATTGTTATCATTGTATTCAAATTCTGAAATGAATTCCAACTTGCCCGAGGGAGTTTTAAATTTTTTGTCCATATATGGAGTTTTTGGAGCAGAATGAACTCTGATTGGTGTGTTTTGGAGCTTTTCAAGTGATATTCCCTGTTTTATTAAAGGTAGAGCCAGTCTTGAAAGCCATTCTTTTGGAGTCCCCGCCATTTCCTCTTCAAATCCAAGTCTTATAGCCAATTGTTGAAATATCCATAGTTCAGACTTAGCTTCCCCAAGAGGTTCAACTACAGGATTTATTGGAGTTACGTAGTTACTTCCATAGCTTCCAAGGATGTCTTCATCTTCAAGGAAAGTGGTTGCAGGTAAAAATAAATCTGCAAGTTCTGTTGTATCATTCAAAATATGATCAACAGCTATCATATATTCAGCGCTTTCAAATGCTTTTTTTACCCTTATAGAATTTGGATTCATTGCAACTGGATTTCCAGCCGTTATAAATATGAGTTTAACTGGAGGATCTTGTGCCTTTAAAATCGCATCGCCAATTGTTGGCATAGGGAGCTTCCTTGTATATTCAGCAAGTTCTGCGCCTTCCAGAGAATTATCAAAAAATCCAAATTCTTCAAAACCCTGACTAACACCTCCGCCAGAAATACCAATGTTTCCAGAAATTGCAGCCAGTGCATCAATCATCCGAAATGTTTGATGGCCTTTCAGGTATCTATGCACTCCCCAACCTAAAATTATGCTGCCTGGACCTTCAGCATAAATTCTGGCCAACTCTTCAAGTTCTTTAACTGAAATATCACATTTAGCTGCAAGATAAGAGAGACTGAATTCATCAAGAATTTTTTTATACTCTTCGAAGTTTACAGTATGATTATTTATGAAATCATGGTCTACAAGTTCTTCTGTAAGTAAAATTTTAGATAACGCCATCGCAAAAAATGCATCAGAATTTGGAGATGGCTGAAAATGCATATCTGCCATTTTTGCAGTTTCTGTTTTAACTGGATCTATTACAATTAGTTTGACTCCATTTTTCCCGGCTTTTCTTAAGATTTTCCATAAGTGGATATCTGTAACAACAGGATTCCTGCCCCATATGAGTATAACATTGCTGTTTAGATGATCAAACGGGTCATGGGATATTCTTTCCCCAAAATCAAGTTTCTGACCAGCCTGACCAATTCCGCCACAAACTGTACCGTATAGGGTTGAAACTCCTCCAAATACATTGAAAAATCTTCGGTTAAGAATTCTAAGTGCTGTACGAGCTCCAAAACCCTGATAATAGAGAATAGATGTGCTTCCATATTTTTCTTTAAATTCTTTAAGCTTATCTGCGGCAATATCCAGAGCCTCATCCCATTCAATCTTCTTCCATTCTCCATTTATCTTTTTAAGAGGATATAATATCCTTTTGGGACTGTAAAATTTATTTTTCAGGTAATTTTTAGTACTACCGCATAAAAATCCTGCTGTAAACTTGTGTTCCTTGTTTCCAGTTAATTTAACTACTTTTTCATTTTCCACATGGGCAACAATACTACATGCTCCTGGACAATCACGAGTACAGGCTGTAACAACTGTTTTCAAAAAATTACATCCATTCTCCACAATTTATTCACTCCCTATTTCATGTCCTGACTCGTCATAGTAGTTTTCTAGAATTGTATTAGCTAACATGTCCACCAGACCAATCCCTGCTTTATAACCAACTATTGGCATTCTCTGGGCACCTAAACGGTCATATATAGGGAAGCCCATTCTTAAAAGAGGTATATTTTCCTTTTTAGCTATTCGTGCACCATAGGAGTTTCCAATAAGCAAATCAACTGGATTTTCTTTTATCTGCTGGTGAAGGTCATAAAGGTCGCATCCTTCGAGAACGACTGGAGATGAACAGCTTTCTTCTGCTACAATTTTCATATCGTCAATAAAACGATTGCTTTTTGCTCCTGTGCAAACTATAGATGGGATCATTCCTAATTCAGATGTAAAACGGGCCAATGCTGCTACCACATCAGGATCACCATAAATAGCGACCTTTCGTCCGTAGTTATATGTATGACTGTCCACCATAGCATCTATAAGCCTTCCTCTTTCTTTTTCAAGTTTAACCGGAACTTCACATTCATTAAGCCTGCAAAGTGAAGATATAAAACCATCCATACTTTGTAATCCCACAGGCAGGAATCCTGAAACAGATTTAATATCAAATCTTTTCTCAAGGAATTTTGCCCCGGAATCAGCGTGTCTAGAAAGAGATACAGTAGCTTTTGAATTGGCCGTATCTTTTATTTCATCCACAGTAGTTCCTTCTGATGGAAGGAATGAAACTGAATCTGTATGTGGCGCATCCAGAGATTCTGAACTATCAGTAAGTATTATACTTTCAATGTCCAGAAGTTCCAGAATTTCTTTAACTTCTCTGATATCTGCAGGTGATATATTCCCTGTAATGAGGTTAATTTTTCCGTTAGGCTTAGTAGAATATGCTAAATTTTCTATAAGTGATTTAATAGCCTTATCATAACCATCCACATGAGATCCAGAATAACTTGGGGTGGATATTGGAACAATTGAAGGTAATTCTTCATCAGGATGTTTTTTCCGGAATTTACGGATTATAAGTCCCATGTCATCCCCTACAGTCTCGGCAAGACAGCTTGACGTGACACCTATGATTTCTACTTTATACTCTTTCCATATTGTCTCCAGAGCCTTTAAAAGGTTTGCTTCTCCACCGTAAACCACAGTTCCTTCACTCATGGAAGTGGAAGAAACATTTACAGGCTCTCTGAAATGCCTGCATAATTGAAACCTCATGTAAGTGCTGCAACCCTGTGAGCCGTGAATTAAAGGCATGGCACCCCTAACTCCAAGCAGAGCCTGGACTGCCCCCATAGGCTGGCACATTTTAGAGGGATTGATAACTGCAAAGTGTTTATTAGGGATCGGATTTTGAATTTCACCACAAACTCTTGAATTGATCTTACAATCATCAGTACTTTCATTCATTTTGAATCCCCTGATATTTTTTTGGAGTAAATTTCCATACAGGGCTTGATACTGCCCGGTCAAGTTCTTTAGCGAAGTTTATGAACCCTTTAAATCCTGCAAAGGATGTTATACGGTCATGATTAAAGTCACAGAAGGGTATTCCTAATTTATGAGTCATATACTTCTCCTTTGCACCAGAAATAACCAGATCTGGCTGATATTTTTGGAAAAGCCTTGACAACTCCATGGAGTTAGCATCATCCACAACCAGAGTTCCCTCGCTAACAGTTTCCATAATTCGTTCATAATCTTCAGGAAGACCGTTTTGAGTGCCGGTCATGATGACATTCATTCCAAGCTCTTCAAATGCCCTGATAAGAGACCATGCCTTGTTACCTCCAACATATACCGCCACTCGCTTACCAGTTAACCTCTTTTTATAGTGGCTTATTTTGGATCTTACAGTTTCTATCTCAGTTTTAATTATTTCACCGGCTTTTTCCATAATCTCTGGGTCCTGGAAGAACTCAGAAATAATTTTAAGGGATTTAGCAGTGTCACCTATACCAAAGAAGTTCACCTTAAGATAAGGTATTTTATATTTCTTTTCCATCTGCCGGGCCAGATAGTTGGATGATTTCTGGCACTGCACTATATTCAAATCAGCGTAATGAGCCTTGGCTATATCTTCAACGCATGAATCACCAGTTAGAACCGATAGAACTTTTATTCCCATTTTCTCTATTAAAGGTTTAATGGCCCAAAGGTCTCCAGCCACGTTGAATTCACCCACTATGTTCAGGGTGGGATGTGCGTCAATTTCGCTTTTCAATTTATCATCTAGTTTCCCAGTACCTATTAGATGATCCAGCATAGCATCACAGGCAAGCTGGTGCCCTAAAGACTTATTGAAGCTTCTAAATCCTTCTGATTGCACGGGAATAACTCTGCATTTAGTGATTTTTTCTGACTCTCGACATACAGCCTTTAAATCATCTCCAATAAGACCCACCACGCATGTGGAGTAGACAAATACAGCTGATGGTTGGTATAGACTGTTAAGTTCAATTATGGTATTGAATAATTTTTTCTCCCCTCCAAAAACTATATCCTTCTCTTCAAGGTTGGTAGAAAATCCTGTTTTATACAGATCATCTCCTGAAGTCCGGCTGCCTCTAATATCCCATGTACAGGATGCGCATCCTATTGGTCCGTGGACAAGGTGTATGGCATCGGTGATTGGCATGAGTACTACTCGAGCCCCGCCGTAAACGCATGACCTCTGTGTAACTATTCCAGGTACTGAAGCTGTGTTACAACGTGGTCCTCTTTCATCGTCGCTTTTTTTTATGCACATGTGATCCAGACGAGATTCAAGAGTTTTAATGATTGATTCAGAAACCTGATCAATAATTATCTTATCAGTAGAAGCCTCAGCAGACGATTTATTTGGTTGATTGGATGAATTTGTAATCTTTTTGCTATTATCTGATTTTTCAAAGTTTTTTGATGATTTGAATGCATTTTGCATTTTTTGCCTTTAAAATTCAGTTTATTGCTGGAGCTTCCAGTGTTCCTTATCGTAGTATTTTTCAAATACTGTATTTGTTATTCTGTCGATGAGGTTAATTCCGCCGTTGTATCCAACTATAGGCACTCTGTGATATCCTACTCTGTCATAAACAGGGAATCCTACCCTTATGAGAGGAATATCAAGTGATTTAGCAAATAATCTTCCATCAGAATGACCAATCATAAGGTCTACAGGGTCTTCTTCTAGATGTGTTTCTAAATCCCTTAAGTCACTTCTTATCAATACGTCTACAGGTTCATCTGATTCTTTAGCCACTTTTTTCATTTCTTCAACGAATTCTGGGCTTTCAACACCAGTACATACCACTGAAGGGATCATACCTAATTCACAGACAAATCTGGCGATTCCAGAAGTTATGGCTGGATCTCCAAATACTGCAACCTTCCGTCCGAACAGGTATCTTGACACAATGTCAGCCATTGAATCTATAAGTAACCCTCTTTCGTCTAAGATTGTGTCTGGAATCTCCAAGCCAGTGAATTTCTTTAAATTTCTCAAGAACTGGTCAGTGTTTTGAACTCCAATAGGTATTGGGCCAACTGCTGCGGGAACATCGTATTTTTTCTCCAGTGATACAGCAGCAGAACCCGCATATCTGCATAAAGATATTGTTCCGAGACTATTTGAAGTATCACAGATTTCTTCTACTGTTGTTCCTCCTTTTGGATAAAATGGTTTAAATTCAGTTGCAGACGGCCTTAAAGGAGAATCAAAAGGGTCTGAAATATCTGTGAGGATCAGTCCTTCAATTCCCATCAAAGCAAGAATATGCTTTATTTCCCGTATATCTCCAGGGTTTACTATACCTGGAATTATATTAACTTTTTCATTGAATTCAGTTGGATCACAAGCTAAATTATCAACCAGTGCTTTAATTGTATTGTCATAACCTTTAAAGTGAGTTTCAACGAAGCTTGGGGTACTTATTGGCACGATTTTTATTTTTTCTGCCTCTTTCTCTCCCATTCTTTTCTTCATTTCTTCTATGGCCACTTTAATGAACCCGCCCATGTCGTCTCCAATTATCTCACTTGAACATGTGCTGATTACTCCAATTAAACTCGGTTTGAACCTTATTGCAAGATTTCCAATACCCGATATCAGATTTTTTCTCCCACCAAAAACTGCTGCATCTTCGTGAAGTGATGTTACAGCAATTTCAGAGGGTTCACGGAAGTGACGGGCGAAGGCATATCTAACAAATGTAGAGCATCCCTGGGCACCATGGACCAATGGAAGTCCCCTTCTTATCCCTGCAACTGCATACATTGCTCCCATTGGCTGGCAAGTCACAAGAGGGTTAATTACAGAAGTTCTCTCTTTTTTAATTATATTTGCACAGCTCATTTTATTACCTCTTCTTCGCTTTCTTCCAATTCTTCTTCAAATTCAATCATATTCCATACAGGACTGTAAATAGATGCATATATATCACGGGCGAGGTTCAGGAACCCTTCAAAGCCTATATAAGGTCCATTTTCGTATGAATGGATTAAAATACCTGGCACTCCAAACTTATGGGCTTTATATTTCTCCTTTATACCAGAAAGAATTATATCTGGTTTATAAACTTCAATAATTTCATCAAATTCCAGTGAATTTGGATCGTCAATTATAACTGTTCCTTCACCTACACGTTCTTTAATCTTTGTATAACCATCTTCATGCTCAAACATTGTTGATACTGCCACTGTTTCCATTCCAAGGTGATCTTTTAATGGTTCAGGAAAGTGCCAGTTTTTAGGACCTCCAGAAAACATCCATAGTTTCTTTCCCTGGAGTTTTTCTTTATAGAAATCCAATTCGGGTTGTATTTCTTTCATTTTACGTTCTATAAGTTTTTCAGCCTTTTCTTCAAGGCCAAAATATTTTGCTACAGCCATCAGGTTTTCTGCACAGTACTTGGGGCCGAAAAAGTCCACCTTAATGTAAGGGATACCATATTTTTCCTCTATAAGATCAGCTATGTAATTTGCAGATCTCTGACACCTTACCAGGCTTAGTTTAGCTCTGTGCATCCAGCATATCTCATCATGACTGCTATCTCCAGTAAATCTTGAGAGTATATTTATGCCTATCTCCTTCAAGTAGGGTTCCAGGATCCAGTTGTCCCCATCTATGTTATATTCACCAATCAGGTTCACGTCATAGGGTGTTGTCTCAGGCGGCTCTTTTGTACCTACAAGGCGATTAAAGAAGGTTATATTACCCTCATGATGTCCTTTAGATTGAGTAGGGCCTGAAAATCCCGGGACATTGAATGCCACAACATCTTTACCTAATTCCTCAGTTAATTGTTTTGCAACAGCATCCATATCATCCCCTATAAGTCCTGTAGTACATGTGGCGTAGGTATAAATAGCACCAACGAATGGAAACTCCTTATATGCTTCTATTATTGATTGTCTGAGTTTTTTCATTCCTCCAAAAATCACGTCTGATTCTTTAAGGTCTGTACCCATAACATATTTCAGGTTAAACTGGTCTACTGGAACTTTGTCCCCATTTGGAAGATCAGGTGAAGTTGGGTACCTTTTACTTCCACTGCTGTTAGTAGTGCATCCTACAGGAGCATGCACTACATGAATAACATCTTTTATGGCTCCTCCTATTACTCCTCTGATCCCTGCAAATGAGCACCCGCGCTCGGTCATACATCCGGGAATGGTTGTAGTATTGCATTTAGGGATATGTTCCTTTGGATCTGCTGAATCTTTCACATAAATATGTTTTTCTCTATCTGGAATTTCTTTATCAACTTCAAAAAGTTTAAAGGGCATATCTACTCTCCTTAATAAATTTAATTTGTGTAGAGTGCAATTCGTAATCTATAAAATTGCTTCTTCTCCGCTTTCTTTTGTTCTTACTCTTATAGCATCATTAATTGGGCAGACAAATATCTTCCCATCTCCTATTTGACCTGTCTGATTAATCCTCATTATAGTTTCCACCACTAATGAGACATCTTCATCAGGTACAACGAGTGATATAAGCCTTTTTGGTATGTATCTCATTGTTCCTTCTTTTTTTAGGAGTTCTTGTTCATTTATGTAGAAGGATACCTCTCCTATTATTGCTTTTTGTCTTCCCCGCCCCATGACCCCGTGTGCAGTCATTGCTGGAAACCCAAGGGCACTTAGAACTTCTTTTGTTTTCTCCATTTTATTTGGACGTATAATGGCAATAATTTCTTTCAAATTGAACACCTCAAGCCTTAAAGACCTTTGCTCCTTGTTCTTACAGTGTATGCTTCTTCTACAGGGCTTACGAATATTTTTCCATCACCAAAACTTCCTGTAAATGCTGATTCATTTATTATATCGATTATTGGGGCAATATTTTCATCTTCTGTCACAAGTAAAATCATTGTTTTTGGTAATTCGTCGTAATAGATTTTATCTACCTGAATTCCTTTTTGTTTGCCCCTGCCAATAACATCCATTTTTGTAAGCGCTACATACCCTGCTTCTGCAAGGGACTCTACCACTTCTTCTGCTTTATTTGGGCGCACAATTGCACGAATCATTTTCATATTATACACATCCATTTTTAGTCTACAAAGCCGTATTTTACCACAAGTTCTTCCAGTTCATCCATGGTCATTGGCTTTGGAATGACAAAATTCTCATTATTAATTATTTTCTCTGCGAGTGTTCTGTATTCGTTAGCCTGATTACATTCCTCATCAAACTCTACAACGGTCTTTTTGTTGAATTCAGCTTTCTGAACTATATTATCACGTGGAACGAAGTGAATCATTTGAGTTCCTATTTTATCACAAAATTCTTTAAGCAGTTCTTTTTCACCGTCTACATTTCTACTGTTACAGATGATTCCTCCAAGCCTCACTCCACTTTGTTCTGCGTATTTTACCATGCCGATACATATATTATTTGCAGCGTAAAGCGCCATCATTTCACCAGATGCCACAATATAAATTTCTGAAGCTTTTCCATCACGTATAGGCATTGCAAATCCACCACATACAACATCACCTAAAACATCGAAGAATACAAAGTCCAAATCTTTTTCGTACTCCCCATACATTTCCATTAATGTGATTGCAGTGATTACACCCCTTCCAGCACATCCTACACCTGGTTCTGGACCTCCAGATTCAACACATTTTATTCCTTCAAATCCTGTTTCCATGACGTTATCAGGAGTACAGGCTTCTTCTCCTTCTTCTCTTAATGTGTCCATCATGGTGGTCTGCATTTTACCGCCTAATATCAGACGGGTACTGTCTGCTTTTGGATCGCATCCGTGAATCATGACTTTCTGGTCATAGAAGTGTGCCATGGCGGCTGCGGTGTTTTGTTGTGTTGTGGACTTTCCAATTCCACCTTTTCCATAAATTGCTACTTTTCTTACCATAATAGACCCCTATTTCTTGTTTTTTTCTCTATACATTTTTTCCTTTTTTTCAATCGGAACTATGCTTCCTACTTCCGACAACACTAACTTGGTTTTCATTCCTTATAAATTTTTCGATGGAAAAGATATAAATACAGATCTGATTTAAAACCTCAAAACAATTTTAATTTAAATTATATCCTCCAGGTACAATTAAAAGTGGAAATCATCGCGATTAGAGGGACAGTCTCAAAGATATTGAGTAAAATCAATGTCAAATCACATAAAATCTCTGGATATGTTGAGCGCCGTGATCCTGATTTTAAAATCAAGAGTGCAGAGGTTCTCCACACAACAGGTAAATAAAATTGACGAAATTCATGGAGGACTGGTGTCGAATATTTAATGATATGATAATTAGGAAATGATATAGTAGATCGCTGAGAAGTTCTATCGCTGAAGCAGGAAGCTCCCTGTAAAAGTCAGAGGTAATTCACAGGGCAGGGACTGGGATTTGAACCAGGTATAGGGATCCACAGTTCCTATGGATAATCCTTACCACACCCTGGCCATTGGAAAGAGCGTACAACAGCGTACTGTACAGATATGAGAGATAATATAAACCAAGAGAATATAGTAATAGACGAAACATTTAATAATTATTAATGTTATATTATTAGTTATGGCTAATGTGAAAAGGAAGGAAATAGTGGAACATATTGGTTTGGTTGATGTTAAAAAAGAGATTAAGAAGAGG
>Ga0136715_1000252_pt1 | contig 11429 bp, 11 predicted proteins | sample SedPBSmetaG_FD_104916 | JGI IMG/M metagenome (GOLD analysis project Ga0136715, IMG submission 104916) | Freshwater sediment bacterial and archeal communities from Indian Creek, Illinois, USA to study Microbial Dark Matter (Phase II) -... | ecosystem: Environmental > Aquatic > Freshwater > Creek...
GGAACCGGGCAGGATTACAGCCGGCATGGAGCTTGACCGCCCCCGGGAGCAAAGGGATCAGCTCTATCTCCACGCACAAGCGGCGAAGCTGACAGCCATACTGACCGGAAGCTAAAAGGGGTCAGGCTCCCAAAAGGGGTTAGGTCTATTTTCTTGACATAGGATTCTTGAACCTATTGCCGTAATAGCCGCAAAACGTTTATAATAATTTATAGTAATTAAACGGGAGGGGGTAGCTTGACCAAGGTAGTGATTGGCAGCAGGGGCAGCAGGCTTGCCCTTATCCAGACGGAGCAGGTGATTGCCCGACTGCGGCAGGCTGCTCCTGACAGGGAATTTGCGCGAAAAATAATTAAAACTACGGGCGATAAAATCCTGGATACGGCTCTGGCCGCAATCGGGGAGAGGGGTCTTTTTGTAAAGGAGATTGAAAATGCCCTGCTGCGGGGGGAAATTGACCTTGCCGTCCACAGCATGAAGGATGTGCCCACGCAGATCCAGCCTGGTCTGAGCATCGCGGCAGTAACGGAGCGGGAAAATCCCCTGGATGTCCTGCTCAGCAGCGGCGGGCAAGGGCTGCCGGAACTGCCTGCCGGAGCGAGGGTGGGCACGGGCAGTTTACGGCGCATCGCCCAGCTATTGCATCTGCGCCCCGATTTAAACTTCGTGCCTATCCGCGGCAATATTGAAACCCGTCTGAGTAAATTGAAAGGACAGGAATTTTCCGCCTTGGTACTTGCTTATGCCGGCTTGAAACGCCTGGGCCGGCTGGAACTGCTTACGCAAATTATCCCTGCGCACATCTGCCTGCCTGCCGCAGGACAGGGGGCGTTGGGCGTAGAGATTCGCCAAGGCGACAGGGAGATTGAACAACTCGTTTTAAATGTCAACAATCCCCTTACGCATGCTGCTGTAAAGGCGGAACGGGCTTTTCTTCACAGGCTCGCAGGTGGCTGCCAGGTTCCCCTTGGCGCCCTCGGTGAGGTAAAGGACGGAGTACTGCATCTGCAGGGGGTTATTGCTTCCCTGGACGGCCGTACCCTGCTGCGTGATGCCGCGTGGGGAGATGCTGCCGCACCTGAAGCGGTCGGTCTTAGATTGGCAGAAAGGCTCCTGGCCCGGGGAGGGGCCTCGATCCTGGAAAAAGTAAGGTGTGATTTAAACGATAATGTCCAATGGTAATAAGCAAAAAGGCATAGTGTACCTGGTGGGTGCAGGTCCCGGCGACCCGGGCCTGCTCACGCTGAAAGGTTTAAAATGCATCGCTGCGGCCGATGTGCTCGTCTATGATCGCCTGGTGAGCCGCCGCATCCTCTCCCATGCCCGTCCCGGTGCGGAGTTGATCTACGCGGGCAAGCTGCCGGACCGCCACACCCTTAAACAGGAGGAAATAAGCGGGCTCCTGCTGGCCAAAGCGCTGCAGGGTTTGGTTGTCACCCGCCTCAAGGGCGGTGACCCGTATCTTTTCGGCAGGGGGGGCGAAGAAGCCGAGCTGCTGGCTGAAAATGATATTCCCTTCGAGGTGGTGCCGGGGGTTACCGCGGCTGTCTCCGTTCCGGCATATGCCGGTATTCCTGTAACCCACCGCGATTTTACCTCCAGTTTTGCCGTCATTACCGGCCATGAGGATCCGTCCAAGGATGAAACAGCCATCGCCTGGGATAAGCTAGCCACCGGTATCGGCACCCTCGTCTTTCTTATGGGTGTGGGGAATCTGCCCCTGATCAGCAGGAAATTAATGGAATGCGGCCGTCCGCCCCGCACTCCTGTGGCACTTATCCGCTGGGGAACCATGCCGGAACAGCAGACGCTGACGGGCTGTCTGGAAGATATCGGGGATAAAGCAGTGCAGGCAGGCTTTAAATCTCCGGCTGTGATTATTGTGGGCGAAGTGGTTAATTTGCGTGCCAAATTGCGCTGGTTTGAAAATAAGCCTTTTTTCGGCAAGCGCATCGTGGTAACGCGGGCGCGGCAGCAGGCCGGTGTACTCGCGGAAAAAATTGAAGAGCTGGGGGGAGAACCCTTTGAATTTCCGGTTATAGAAATTGCCGAGCCTCTTGATTATGGCCCCATGGACAGGGCGATTGGCGCAATCCATACCTATCACTGGGTTGTCTTTACCAGTGTCAACGGGGTTGAGTATTTTTTCCGGCGGCTGCGCTTTCACGGCAAAGATATCCGTGAACTGAAAGGGCTGCATCTCTGCGCCATCGGACCGCGCACGCGGCAAGCTCTGGAGGCTAAAGGGCTCATAGTTGAGTACGTCCCTGAGGAATTCCGGGCTGAAGCGGTAGTGGATCTGCTTATGGGCGTATTAAAGCCGGGCCAAAAGGTGCTGCTGCCCCGCGCGGATATTGCCCCTAAAATCCTCGAAGAAGCGATCAGTTTCCTGGGAGCAATTGTGGATAATGTGGAGGCCTACCGGACCCTGATAGGGGGGCAAGGGGGCGCGGAAGCAGCGGTGCTGCGCCAAATGCTTGCAGATAAACTCATTCATGTTGTTACCTTTACCAGCTCTTCCACCGTGCGCAACTTTGTGGAGATTCTGGGCGAAGACAACCTGAAGCTGTTGCAGCAGGTTACCCTGGCCAGTATCGGCCCTGTTACCACGCAGACAGCAGGGGAACTAGGGTTAAAGATAGACGTACAGGCTTCTGTTTATACAATTGACGGCCTACTTGAAGCGCTCCGGCGGCATTTTGCCGGCACAAAAAAATCGGCACTACGGCCGAATAAATACTGCACTTGCTTCAGGGGCGGACACAGAAACCCACCGTGGTTCGGCATTGTCCATATACTATAAGAGGTCACAGCTGCCTTTGTCAAAAAATGAATAACAATTATTCTCCAGCGGAGCATACGCGGTTTCGAATTGGATGCGATCAGTTTTAATCTCCTGCAGCTTGCCACCCTGCATGAAGGCGAAACTGTAATACTCAGGGTCAGGTTTTTTTTCAATTTCCTTTTCCTTAACCAAGTTTTCCGTTATTTTTTTTATCTCATCGTATACGCTGCCTACGACAAAGGATAATTGTTGTTCCAAGCTTCCCTGATCGAATTTTCCTTCCTGTATTAACGTTTTCATATTAACACTATACTGCTCGGCGAGTACCCTAATCACTTTGTCATATGCGCTCTGGACATACATGTAAATCATGCCTCCTTTTATAAAATTCCGATCATATGTAACCGATAATATTCAATAAAGCTTGCTCCGCTTATATCTTTTGTTTATAATAGTATAGCATAGTAGAAAAATTTTGTAAATCAAAATTTAATGTAATATTAATATTTATGGGAAGAAAGGAAATACGGTTGACCGGAAGGTTAAAAAAGGGGGAGCCTTGGTGTGCATATCCGGGCAGAAGGGACGCGGCGTTTTCATTACGGTTGGGTCGTTATTTTCAGCGGCATGCTGGCTACCATCGGCGCACACGGTTTCGGCCGTATGTCCTATACGCTGATTTTGCCGGAAATGCGCGCGGGACTCGGGTTGACCTATGCCCAAGCCGGTTTCCTGGCAACGGGGAATTTTATCGGATACCTCATTTTTGGCTTTTGCGGAGGCATGCTGGCGGTACGCTATGGCAGCCGCGCTGTTATTTCTTTTTCTTTACTGCTGATGGGTATTGCCATACTGCTTACAGGGATGGTTGAATCGCTGGAAACGGCTCTGTTGATGCGCTTCCTCACCGGCCTGGGGAACGGGGGTGCTTACGTGGTGGCGATGGCGCTTGGCTCCACCTGGTTTGCGAAGCGGCACAGTGGTTTTGCCACCGGTATTGTCTCTGGCGGCATCGGTGCGGGGACACTCATTTCCGGCCTTATTGTCCCCGGTATTCTGATTTCTTACGGCGATCCGGGGTGGCGATATGCCTGGTTTTACCTGGGGTGGCTTGTTCTTGTGATCGGGCTGCTGTGTTTTATCTTTTTGCGCAACCGGCCGGCTGATTTGGGCCTGCAAACGGTGGGCTCGCCGCAGGCCGGAGCAGGAGGCACTACGGCCGCGGCAGTTTCGCCGACCCCCGCACCGGCAGGGAGACGCCCGCTTAATTTGCAGTGGCAGCTTGTCTATAAGGTTAAAGCGGTGTGGTATCTCGGTTTTGTTTACTTCATGTACGGGTTTTCTTATGTTATCTACATGACTTTCTTTAAGGCTTTTCTTTCCGATGAAATGGGCCTGTCTGCGCTTCAGGCCGGTTCCATGTGGGCCCTGGTGGGAGGCCTGAGCATTTTTTGCGGGGTAATATGGGGCGGTATCTCCGACATATTGGGAAGGAAGGGCGGAGCGGCCCTGGCGTACCTTGCCCTTGCTTTATCTTATCTTATTTTTGCCCTTTTTCATACTGTACCGGCGTTTTACGTCTCCGTAGTGCTTTTCGGCTTGAGTGCCTGGAGCGTTCCCACCATTATGGCAGCGGCGGCCGGGGATTATGTTGGCCCCCTTTACGCTCCTGCCGGTGTGGGGTTTATTACCCTCTTTTTTGGGCTGGGCCAGGCATTGGGCCCCTGGTTGGGCGGTCATCTCGCCGACCTCACCGGGACGTTTATTCACTCCTTTATTTTGGCTGCCTGCGTGTCCCTGGTGGGCATGGCCACTTCCCTCTTGCTCAAAAAGCCTGCTGCTGCTGATGCTGTACAAACACCACTGAACGCGCCGGCAGCCCGGTAAAGCCTGCCTGCCTATATTATTTTCCCTTGCCCTAGATAGCCGGATATATTTGTTTGCACCAAGAAAAATTTCGGGACACAATGAAAATTTTCGCTAAAATACAGTATATACGGCGCCCGACCCTTTAATTGTCATTATCTGTAAGGAAGGCGCCTTGTTTTTTGTTTCCAGTTAATTTATAATAAAATAAAAAAGGGCAGATGCCTCATGATTTGCGTACAGACGGTTGCACGAAAAAAATAAAATCATACTTCTTAAAATCAGGCGAAGGGAGGACGGGATGGGAAAGAATTCCCTCCTTCTTTTTTTGAGGGAACCCTACCCTGTTTATTATGGATGAGCGTGGTTTAATGTATGGTGCCGATCCGCGGGCGGAAGGGCTGAGGCCAGGGAAGCTGAAGTCCAAAAGGAAACAGCGGGAGAAGAGGCTTGCAACGGCCATATCTGTCGTACTTATTTTGTTAATGTGGGCCGGGCTTGTATATGGGGGATATTATCTGGCCCGGGAGCACCTGCGGGAGAACAGAGAGTATTTTGCCAGCCAGGTGGAAGAGCTGAAGCGGGACAACCGGCGCATGGAGGAGGAGATAACGGATGCGCTCAGATTGTTCCAGGGGGAGTTGGAGAACTACAAGGGAGAGATTCAACAGGTCCGGGACGAGATGGGCATGATTCAGGAGGAGCTGGAGCTGACCGGAGAGTCCATCATCGGGACGGATGAGACACGCCAGAGCATACAGAAGCGCATGGCCGAGCTGGATAAACAGCTGGCTGGCTTAAGGCAAGAACTACAGAAGCTGGAGGACGCCGTCCGTGCTTTATAAAATGCACCTGTTCATTATCTTTGTCCTAGCCCCATTTTTAGGATTGGGGATCGCTTACGCACAGCTGCAGCCTTTTTCCGTTCCGGAGATTGCGACCCTTGCACGGGAGGGGGAAGCGCTCCGGCAGGAGAATCAAGGAATCTCCATACAGCTGTTGGATATGAGGGAATCTATCCGGGAGATGCGGGCGGCGACCGAGGCTTCGCACGATTTAATCAGCATGATCAGCAGGGACGCGCGCGCGGAGCTGAAAGCGTACGAGCAGCAGCGCATAAGCATCCAGGGCCTGGTGGCGGCCTCTGCAGAACACAGATACGCCGCCGCGGATATGATCGAACTCGTCCTTGCCAATTTGCTCGGTGATCCGGTGGGACAGACCTTCGGGGAAAATGCCACTGTCAAGGTCTATTCTTTGGAGGAGGCGGGTTACCGGGGGTTTATGGCCAAGGTGCGGCTGCATAACCCGGAGGCGGTAAGGATGGTCCTGGCGCAAGACAGCGTCAGGAGCCAGGGAGAGACGACGAGCTCTGCCGCAAGGCGCAGCGGGGCGATCCTGGCTGTTAACGCCGGAGGCTTTTCTCCCCAGGCCGGAAGCCTGATCCCGCTGGGTATTACCGTTGTTGATGGAGAGGTGGTTACGTTCTCCACGCATAATCCTCAGCTGAGCTTTATCGGCTTCAATCGCAGCGGGCAGCTTGTGGGGGGGCAGGTTGAAACAAGAGAGCAGCTGTACGAACTGGAAGTTCTGCACGGAGCCAGCTTCCTGCCCACATTGTTAAAAGACGGGGAGAAACAGCCCATTCCGGCGGCGTGGGCCAATACCAGGCACCCCCGCACCCTCATCGGCCACTTTCAAAACGGCGATCTCCTTTTTGTGGTCATCGACGGCAGGAGAGAGGGTTGGAGCATGGGAGTGACACTGGAGGAAGCGCAGGAAAAGCTGATCGAGTTCAAAGTGCGGGACGCTTTTAATTTGGACGGAGGGGGATCCAGCACCTTCTACTATGACGGTAAGGTTCTCAACCGCCCTTCCGACGGCAGGGAGAGGCGTGTAACGACGAATATCGTGGTGATGCCGTGAATAACACCTTTTCCCCTTCCGGGATATACTTCTGAGCCTGACCCTATCCTCCGGGTCGCAGGAAATAGTCTTGACCATTCCGCATGGCTTTAATGATCCCATGGGCAGACGGGATCATTTCTTGACACCGCTGCCTTGGCATTGTATGATAAAACCAAAATTAACCATTCCTGCCTGCAACAGGCAGGTCGTGAGGTAGACCTTGGCGAAGCGAAGGAACAACTCGCATGTAACGGAGGCCGGAGGCGTCACCGTCGGCTACGAGGCGCGGCTCTGGCAGATGGCCGACGCGCTGCGTGGCTCTATGGATGCAGCCGAGTACAAGCATGTCGTCCTCGGCCTGTTCTTCCTTAAATATATCTCCGACGCTTTCGAAGAGCAGCACGCCAGACTCGTCGCAGAGCAAGCGAGCGGCGCCGACCCGGAAGACCCCGACGAGTACCGCGCCCAAAATATCTTCTGGGTCCCGCCCGAGGCGCGCTGGCAGCACCTCAAGGCCCAGGCCCGTCAGCCCATCATCGGCCAGCAGGTGGACGACGCCATGGCGGGCATTGAGCGCGACAACCCGGCGCTCAAGGGCGTGCTCCCTAAGGACTACGCCCGCCCCGCGCTTGACAAACTGCGTCTTGGCCGGCTTATCGACATGGTCAGCAACATTGACTTTCGTCAACCCTCACCCCCTGTCCCTCTCCCACTGGGAGAGGGTAGCCGGAGGCCGGGTGATGGACAGATCAACCGCGGTGCGGTTGATCTGTTAGGGCGCGTTTACGAGTACTTCCTCTCGCAGTTCGCCAGCGCCGAGGGCAAAAAGGGCGGCGAGTTCTACACGCCGCGCTGCGTGGTCAAACTCCTGGTCGAGATGCTCGAGCCCTACCGCGGCCGCGTCTACGACCCCTGCTGCGGTTCTTCAGGCATGTTCGTGCAGTCGGTGGAGTTCATCCGCGCCCACGCGAACTGCAATGGCAACGGGAGCAGTAGGGGCGCGTCGCGACGCGCCCGGGCTGACATCTCCATCTATGGCCAGGAGTCGAACTACACCACCTGGCGCCTTGCCAAGATGAACTTGGCCATCCGCGGCATTGACGGCCAGATCGCCCACGGTGACACCTTTCACAACGACCGCCACCCCGACCTCAAGGCCGATTTCATCCTCGCCAATCCTCCCTTCAACGTCTCCGACTGGGGCGGCGACCGCCTGCGTGACGACAAGCGCTGGAAGTACGGCACGCCGCCGGCCGGCAACGCCAACTTCGCCTGGGTGCAGCATATCGTACACCACCTCGCGCCCGCGGGTGTGGCCGGCTTCGTGCTCGCCAACGGCTCGATGTCGTCCAACCAGTCGGGCGAGGGCGAAATCCGCAAAAACCTGATCGAGGCCAACCTTGTGGACTGCATGGTGGCGCTGCCGGGCCAGCTCTTCTACTCGACACAGATTCCGGCCTGCCTGTGGTTTATTGCGCGCGACAAACGCGGGCAACCCTCACCCGCCGCTTCGCGTCACCCTCTCCCATTGGGAGAGGGTCGGGGTGAGGGGCAGTCTTTCCGCGACCGCCGCGGCCAGGTGCTCTTCATTGATGCCCGCAAACTCGGCCGTATGGTGGACCGCACGCACCGCGAGCTGACCGATGAGGACATCGCCCGCATCGCGAACACCTACCACGCCTGGCGTACCTTCGGCCCTCACCCGCCCTCCGGCCATCCTCTCCCAGTGGGAGAGGGGCGGGGTGAGGGAGCAGAGGATGAGGGCGTCACCGTTTACCGCGACGTGCCCGGCTTCTGCAAGAGCGCGACGCTTGAGGAAATCCGCAAGCACGGCCACGTGCTCACCCCCGGCCGCTACGTCGGCGCCGAAGCACAGGAGGCGGACAGCGAGCCGTTCGAGGAGAAGATGAAGCGGCTCGTCGCGACGCTGCGCGCGCAGCAGTCCGAGGCCGCGAAACTGGACGAGGCAATCTGGAAGAACCTGAAGGAGCTGGGGTATGGGGAGTGATGATCTGTTGAAGGAAAGGTGCGCCGATACTCTTTGTAGTCTCGAGTGTAGTCTCGAGCAAATCCGCGACTGTATCAATGGCACTTGGGCTCAGCACGTAATCCTCAAGAACGCGGCCACGCAGCTGACTGCCTACAGCCTGCGCTGCGTTCCGGCTTCCGGCAGCAACTGAAAGAAGCTGACGTTGGACTGCTTGTTTCACATATGATGGCCATCAGGGCCATGGAGGTTTATTTCTATGTTGCTGGACGAATATCGAGTTCGAGATGAGTTCAAGCGAATAACTGACTACGCAGAAAGCGTAAGGAGAAAGTTCGCGGCGGAGGCAACGGCGGAGGATTTGCTCGGGGAGGCGGAGAATCTGACCGCTCTCTGGGAGAATCTCAAATCCGTGCTACCAAAAGAAATGCGGAGCAAGTCGAGTATCGAACGACACATCGGCTGGATGAAGGGCAGACTCAGAGAAGGCTCACCTCAAAAATGTTATGCTGACATTGAGGATATCTGCAATTACGATTTGCCAGCACTTGAGACCGGTTTTCGAGAGTGGTGCAAGAGTAAAGCACACTACGACTCCGAATTGGCAGAGAAAACCACCGAACTTATCGCCCGCCACGAACTAGATTCGGCTGTTCGGAAGGCTTTCGTAATACTTACGACTCGTCTTCGTTCCACTTTTGAAGTATCCGACAACGCGGATGGCCCGGAGTTGATCAATCGGATCTTTGGCAAGAATGGAAGGTTAACAGCAGTTCTCGACGAAAGCGAACGCCACTCTACACGTGACCTTCTTGCTGGGTTGTATGGCGTATTTAGAAACAAATATGCCCATCGCGATGAGGTGATCGAGTGGTTTGAAGCAGAGGCTGTCTTGCCCATGATAAACTTTGCTTTGAAGGAGGTTGATAGGATTGCAATCCTTGCGAAAGCAGCACCAGAGTCGTAGATTAAGACTCCGCCCAATATTGAAGTCAAATAGGACGATGAATCCGGAAAAGACCGTATCTTTCAGAGAACGTTGACCTTCTGACGGAAATGCAGCTATTTAGAACCACATAGGGCTAACTGAGGACAACGTTGGTCCAATGATTGGTACTTTGACCATGCGTACAGAACAAGCCTGAAGGAGCGTGGATATGGTGAGTGAGCGAGGCATCGTGCTCGGAGACGTATCCGAGTTGGTCCGCGGGGTTTCTTATCATCCAACGGATCTTCTTAACGACGGGTCGAACGCGGTCCCCTTGCTGCGTGCTACAAACATCGGCAACAGCATCCTAGACCTCTTCGATGTACTCTACGTTCCATCAGCGCTAGTTCGCGAATCCCAATACTTACGGCGTTTTGATGTGGTGATTGCCATGTCCAGCGGTAGCCGCCAGGCAGTTGGGCGCCTCGCACAGCTCCGGCAAGACTGGACCGGGTGCGTTGGGGCGTTTTGTGGAGTGATCCGACCTGATCCTCAACGCGTAAATCCAGAGTATCTCGGTTATGTCCTTCTATCTTCGGACTTTCGGACGCGTATTGAGACTTACGCCGTGGGAACGGCGATCATGAACCTGTCGCGGGAACGCGTCCTCGGGTTCTCGCTGAGATTGCCGGAGTTTGCAGAGCAGCGCGCCATCGCCCATATCCTCGGCACGCTGGACGACAAGATCGAGCTAAACCGACGGATGAGCGAGACGCTGGAGGCCATGGCGCGGGCGCTGTTCAAGTCGTGGTTCGTGGACTTCGACCCCGTCCGTATTCGTAGGGGCGGCCCTCCGTGGCCGCCCAGGGCAGACACAGAGGTCTGCCCCTACATGACCCCGGCAATCCTCGACCTCTTTCCCGCCCGCCTCGTCGACTCCGAGCTCGGCGAGATTCCGGAGGGGTGGGGGGTGGCACCAATGCCTGCACTGATAGACATCAACCCTCCACGTCGACTGAGCAAAGGAGCGATCGCTCCATACCTGGACATGGCAAACATGCCAACCCACGGCCACTCTCCGGATGAAGTTGTCGACCGACCCTTCAACTCGGGAATGCGCTTTGTCAATGGCGATACGCTGGTCGCTCGAATAACCCCCTGCCTTGAGAACGGCAAGACCGCCTTCGTCGACTTCCTGCTGAAGGGGCAAGTTGGTTGGGGGTCGACTGAATACATCGTTCTTCGTCCGAAGCCTCCGCTGCCCGAGGAGTTCGCCTACTGCTTGGCAAGGACCCATGTATTCCGTGAATTCGCTATCCAAAGCATGACTGGAACGAGCGGCCGTCAGCGAGTCCAGCCGGAATCGCTTGCTCACTTCCAGTTGCCGCGAGTTCCATCGTCAGTCACAGAAGCGTTTGGCCGTACCATCAAACCTCTGTTCGCGCGGTCGTCAGCTGCGGTGCGCGAATCCCGCACTCTCGTCGCCCTGCGCGACTCGTTGCTGCCCAAGCTCATCTCCGGAGCGCTGCGGGTGAGGGATGCGGAGCGGTTTCTGAAAGAGTGTGACTTATGAGATACGATCCCAACAAACACCACCGCCGGTCCATCCGCCTGAAGGGCTACGATTACAGCCGGGCGGGTGCGTACTTCGTAACGATCTGCATGTATCAAAGGGAATGCCTGTTCGGCGCTGTGGTGGATGGCGTAATGCGGGCGAATGAGGCCGGTTCGATGGTGGAACACTGGTGATTGGAATTGGCGCGGAAATTCCCGGCGGTGCAAACGGACACATATGTCATCATGCCGAATCACGTACACGGCATCATCGTCATTTCAGACCCGGACACGGATGGACCGGTAGGGGCAGACCTGCGTGTCTGCCTTAATGGCGGACGGGACCAACAGGGCGAACACGCAGGTTCGCCCCTACCGCGGATGGTGCAATGGTTCAAAAC
>Ga0136715_1000254_pt1 | contig 11407 bp, 10 predicted proteins | sample SedPBSmetaG_FD_104916 | JGI IMG/M metagenome (GOLD analysis project Ga0136715, IMG submission 104916) | Freshwater sediment bacterial and archeal communities from Indian Creek, Illinois, USA to study Microbial Dark Matter (Phase II) -... | ecosystem: Environmental > Aquatic > Freshwater > Creek...
GTTACTTGGCCTAGTGGGGCTTGGTATGACGTACCTTCTCCGTGTGTACGTAGGGATGGCTATGCTGCATTTCTATGCTTTGCGCACGGGTGTCAAATAACAAGAAGAGTGACAGGAGGCCATTATGAGACACTTTTTCACCTCAGAATCAGTAACTGAGGGACATCCGGATAAGATTTGCGACCAAATTGCTGACGCAGTCCTAGACGCAATTCTCACTGAGGACAGAACCGCTCGTGTAGCCTGCGAGACAGCAGTTACTACCGGCTTGGTACTGGTGATGGGGGAAATCTCGACTACCTGTTATGTGGATATCCCGCGTATCGTACGCGATACCGTACGGGAAATCGGCTACACTCGCGCTAAGTACGGCTTCGATGGGGAGACGTGCGCTGTAATCACGTCCATTGACGAGCAGTCCCCAGACATCGCGCAGGGGGTAAACCAAGCGATTGAACGGCGTGAAGGTAGCGAGAGCGCAGATGAGGCTTCGCTCACCGGCGCCGGCGACCAAGGCATGATGTTCGGCTTTGCGTGCACCGAGACGCCGGAGTTGATGCCCCTGCCCATTAGCCTAGCACACAGTCTCGCGCGGCGATTGGCCGCTGTGCGCAAAGAGCGTATCATTCCCTACTTACGCCCAGACGGCAAGACTCAAGTTACGGTTGAATACGAAGGGCTCCGTCCAATCCGGGTAGACACAGTCGTCGTGTCGGCCCAACATAAACCTGAGGTGTCTTTGTCTACCATTCGCGACGACATTATCGCCCAAGTTGTGCGCCACTGCGTACCTGCTCACTTACTCGATGATAAGACAAAATTCTTCATTAACCCGACCGGAAGATTTGTGGTGGGCGGGCCGCAAGGAGACAGCGGATTAACCGGACGCAAAGTGATGGTGGACACTTACGGTGGCGCGGCACGGCACGGTGGCGGGGCCTTCTCGGGCAAAGACCCTACGAAAGTAGACCGCTCCGCGGCATATGCCGCACGCTATGTAACGAAGAACATTGTAGCAGCCGGGCTGGCCGAACGCTGTGAGCTACAGGTCGCCTATGCGATTGGCGTGGCCAGACCGGTATCGATTATGGTGGATACATTTGGCACGGGTGTGCTGGGCGCGGACAGGCTCGCGGAGATTGTCACCCGCCATTTCGACTTGCGTCCGGCTGCTATCATCAAACATTTAGGCCTTCGCGCACCGATTTACCGGCAAGTTGCCGCGTATGGGCATATGGGCAGACCCGACCTCTCGCTACCGTGGGAGCGTCTCGACAAAGTAGCCGAACTCAAGCAGTATGTGGGGAAGGTGGAAAGGCTTTAGCCTTTCCACCTTCTTCTTTTAATCAGATCACAAACTATTCGTCCTTTAGCTTAGCCATAGAGAACCCGGTGTAGCCGTAAATGATGTTAATAACAGGTACCAACAGGTTAAAGAAAGCAAAGGGGAGATAAACTGCGGGCGAAACACCAAGTGTCGCGGCCATGAACGCGCCGCACGTATTCCAAGGTATCAACGCCGAAGTGACGGTGCCGGAACCCTCTAGTGCCCGCGACAGGTTCTTAGGAGCAAGATCGCGCTTTGCGTACTCGTCCTTAAACAGACGACCGGGGAGAACGATGGCCAGGTACTGATCAGCGGCCAGAATGTTGGTGCCAACGGAAGCGAGGACGGTGCTCAACACAAGGGAGCCGGTAGACTTGGCGGCGACAAATACTTTCTTGCCCACCGCGGCCAACATGCCGGTCTTTTCTAGTACACCGCCAAAGACTAGAGCGCAGATAATAAGCGATACCGTCCACATCATTTTGTCTAGCCCGCCGCGATTGAGCAAGGTGTCCACAGCCGCAACCCCGCTCTCGATCGAAAAGCCGTAGTGCGCCGCATCAATAATGTCGCCTATCGAAGCGCGTTGGAAAATAGCTGCGAACAGGCCGCCTACTACCGAACCGCTGATTAAGCCCGGTAGAGCCGGAGCCTTCATCGCGATCAGACCAATGACCACGAGCGGTGGAATAAGGAGCCAAGGGGAAAGGGCAAAGTTTGTGCGCAGGGCATCAAGAATGACGTTGATGCGTTCTACATCGAGCGTGCGCCCGGCGAACTTTAGACCAAGCACGGCGTAGATGATCGCAGAAATCCCAAACGCCGGCAGGGTGGTATAGAGCATGTGTTTCACGTGGGGAAAGAGCGAGCTGCCGGATACAGCGGGGGCAAGGTTAGTGGTGTCAGACAGCGGCGAAAGCTTGTCGCCGAAGTACGCGCCTGACACAACCGCACCGGCAACCATGCCGGCAGGAACATCAAGCCCGATGCCGATGCCGGTTAAGGCAATGCCCACTGTACCGACGGTGCCCCACGAGGTGCCGGTGGCGAGCGAAACGATGCAACAGATAATGAATGTTGCCACCAAGAAGATGCTCGGGGAGAGAACTTGCAGGCCGTAGTAGATCATGGCGGGGATGGTGCCGCTCAAAATCCACAGGCCAATGAGGGCGCCGACTACCATTAGGATGAGAATAGCCTGCAACGTAGCAGTGAGGGTGGCGCGCATGCCGTCCTCTAGTTCCTCCCATGGGATGCCGAGCATGGCGACGGCAACAATGGCGGCTACGATCGTACCAAAGATGAGGGGGATGTGCGGCGCGGCTTCGTGTACCAGTACCGCATAGGACAAGGCGGCCACTACAGAAACGATAGGAATAAGAGCATGAAAGACAGTGGCTTCTTGACGTTGCTTAGCGATCACTTCACTACCTCCTTCGTTTTTTGGGATAACAATTAATTCTACGCCTTCACCTCACGCACCTTCACGAACAATGAATTGTAGAATAAATAGATTTTATCTTGATAACCGTGGTTAGGCAAGGAACAAATTTTGGAGCTGAACAGCAACTTTCCTCGTTGCATATTATGGTGCGAGGGGGTGAGGCCTGTGATGTGGGGTTTTGTCATTGCGCTGTATGCATTGCTGGTCGTGTTCATTGTTGGCAGCAGGACACGCGTACTCGAACCGCATGCGCTGGCGCTCGACTTTGGCAATTCGCCCGATCTGGTAGAATTAACGCTGCGCGCTGTCGCGCAGAGAGTAGAGCGGGAAGGCATCTGTAACCTCATCATCTATCTGGAATCCCAAGACGAAGAGTGCAAGCGCATCGCTATGCGTCTCTCCCAGTATATTCCGATAGGCCTGCATTTTGGACCCCATCCTTCACTTGCCGCGCTACAAGTGACTAGCGGCGCAGTTGTTGTCATCACAAAACTCACAGGCATTCTTCGCACTGAGCGGCAGGAATTTAGGCAGCCATTGCAGAAAAAGCACTAATCCAAAACGAACGGCGCAGGGGTGAACGGGTGGGGGTGAGCGACGTGACTCAAGTTAAGGGCTCTGTCGAGCGCGTAGTATTCTACAACAAGGCCAATCACTACAGTGTACTCCGCTTGCGCCGGCGCGATAACCAAATCATCACAGTGGTAGGACTTATCCCTAACGCGGCCCCGGGGCAGGAGCTAGAACTCACCGGCGACTATTCTTCCCATCCACAGTACGGTCGTCAGTTTGCCGCGACATCCTACGTGGAAGTAGTGCCGCTCGAAGTAGTAGGGATAGAAAAGTACCTCGGCTCGGGTCTCATCAAGGGCGTTGGCCCCGGCACGGCGCGGCGCATTGTGGCGCATTTTGGTGCGGAGACGCTTAACGTGCTGGAGCATTCGCCAAAGCGGTTGCTAGAAGTGCCGGGCATCGGTGAAGCCAAGCTGATGACGTTGACCAATGGCTTGTCCGGTCAGCGAGAAGTCCAGAAAGCGATGGTCTTTCTCCAGGGGCATGGCATTACTCCGGCCTATGCGGGCAGAATCTACCGTGCATACGGCGCAGAAACAGAAGCCCTCATCCGCAACAACCCCTACCGTCTAGCGGACGATGTCTTCGGCATTGGCTTTCGCACGGCGGACAAGCTAGCGCGCGAATTAGGGGTGCTCGCGGAAGAGCCAAGGCGACTTGCCGCAGGCATTCGCTTTGTCTTGCGTGAGTCCGAGGGGAGTGGTCACTGCTACTTGCCCTTAACAGTCCTCGAACAACAGGCCGCGGAGACGCTGGAGGTGTCAACAGCCCTCATCGCGCCCGTGGTCGAGACTTTGGTGCAGGGGAAGCACCTCGTACGCATGACCCTTGGCAGCGAAATCCGCATTTATCGCCCTGTCGTCTATGTCTCCGAAATGGCTGTGGCGGCAAAGCTCCGTGACCTCAGCCGCTTGCAGGTGCCGCTAATAAGCACAAACGTGGCAATGTCCTTGCAAGCGTTTACAGCAGAGCAAGGCTTTTCTCTGGCCGAGGCCCAGCTTACCGCCATTAATCAAGCGCTCAATCACGGTGTTACGGTCATCACGGGTGGCCCGGGTACGGGCAAGACGACCCTCGTAAAAGCGCTTCTCCATCTATGCGACGAACGGCGTTGGTCGGTGTACTTAGCGGCACCCACCGGCCGCGCTGCCAAACGTCTCAGTGAGGCCACCGGCCGCGAAGCTAAGACAGTTCATCGCCTACTGGAATACAGCCCTCACGCCCAACAGTTTACTTTTGCCCGCAACGCCGAGAACCCACTCCGCTGCGACTTACTAGTCCTCGACGAGTCTTCCATGATGGACCTTTCTCTAATGCATCACTTGCTGCGGGCTATCCCCGTAGGCTGTCGTTTGGTGTTAGTAGGAGATGTCGATCAACTGCCACCCGTAGGTGCCGGAAACGTGCTGCGCGACATTATCAGCACCGGCCTGCTACCGGTAGTGCGACTGGAAGTCATTTTCCGCCAAGCCAAGGAGAGCCTAATCATCTCTAACGCCCACCGCATCAATCGCGGGGAGTTCCCCTATCTTGCTACGAACCGGCGCGACTTTATGTTTTTTTCCGAGGATGACCCTGCGCAGGTAGTGGCACACGTGCTTGACATCGTCGGTAATCGCCTGCCTAAGCTGCACCGCCTGCATCCTATCTTAGACATTCAAGTGTTGTCCCCCATGCGGCGCACCGTTACGGGGGTCGAGAACCTCAATGTCCTTTTGCAAAACGCGCTCAATCCGCCGTCGCCTGGCAAAGCTGAGGTGAAGTTGCCAAGCGCGACATTCCGTTTAGGCGATAAAGTAATGCAAATCCGCAACAACTACTCGCGTTTCGTTTATAATGGAGACGTGGGGAGGATTGTGGGTATCGACAGTGAGGACGGCGAATTGACTGTAGCCTACCCGGAGCGCAATGTTGTCTACGACCTGACCGAGCTATCTGAGCTCACGCTCGCCTACGCCTCGACAGTACATAAAAGTCAAGGGAGCGAGTATCGGGCGGTGGTGGTTCCCTTTACTACTCAGCATTACGTCATGTTACAGCGTAACCTGCTCTACACGGCCATTACCCGCGCGCGTGAGCTGGTAGTAATTGTGGGCAGCAAAAAAGCTGTAGCCATCGCCGTACGTAACAGCAAGGTCGAGCAACGTTACACCAGCCTAGCCCAATTTTTGGCTACGGGGTGGTTGCTCTGACATGAACTGGCTGCTAGAACTCCTCTTTCCACCGCGCGCGCGGTGCGCCATTTGCGGCGAACTTAGCGAACAGCGCATCTGTACAGTCTGCAGACAAGCCATCGCCGACTTCCAAAAAGGCGCAAATGGACAGCACGCGCGCAGATTGGGCAGGCACAAGGTCATCGCGCTATTGCCTTATGATGGGCGGCTACGCAGGAACATTCATCGCCTGAAGTTCGCTAATCGCCCGGCCATTGCGAGAGAGCTGGCGCTGGCTTTCGCCACGGCAAGTCTACTGCCGATCAGCGGTGTCGATCTCGTGACTGCGGTACCCATGCATAGGAGCAGATTCCTTCAGAGAGGATATAACCAAGCGGAGCTATTGGCCAAGGAACTCGCGTCACTGCAGCAGCTACCGTTCAGACATGTACTCAAGCGTACTCGAGCTACGCCGCCACAAAACACACTAGGTCGTGCCTTGCGCCAAACGAACGTAGCCGGTGCCTTTGTGGCCTATGGAGACTTAGCGGGGCGCCGCATCTTGTTAGTGGACGATGTACTCACCACAGGGAGCACTCTAGAAGCCTGTGTGCGCGCTTTGTATACGGCCAAGGTCGGCGAGGTCACCATCGCCGTAGCAGCAATATCCCTAGCGCCGCAGCGAGGCACGCAGCTATAGTCGCGCAGGAAAACAGAAAGTATTGGGAGGTAACACACGTGAAACAACAGGGGAAAGTAAAGTGGTTCAATCAGCAGAAGGGGTTTGGGTTTATTACGACCAATGCGGGGCAGGATGTTTTCGTTCACTTCTCGGCCATCGGAGGGGAGGGCTTTAAGTCCCTCGAGGATGGCCAGGACGTGGAGTTCGAAGTTGTAGACGGTCCCCGCGGTCCGCAGGCCGCTAATGTCGTCAAGATATGAGAGGCCGACTGCGGCCTCTTTCCCTTTCTTGCAGGAGTCTTTAGCCCACGCGGCGAATACCTTTTAAAGAGCAACAAAAAGTGTGAGTCAGGGCGTGGAAGACCGCACTTCGCACAGCTCTTTAGAATAGTTAGAAGGGAGTTCAGCGTATGCAATTAAGCGTCAGAGGGAAGAACATCGAAGTCACTGATGCACTACGCGACTACGTCTTCAAGAAGGTAAAAAAGCTCGACCGCTACTTTGACGGTGCGGGAGACGGGCAGGCCACGCTTAGCCTAGAGAGGGACCAACACCGCGTCGAGGTTACCATCGCATTCAATGGATTGCTTTTGCGTGGCGAAGAACAGAGCTCAGACATGTACGCGTCCATCGACCTCGTGGTCGACAAGCTAGAGAAACAGGTTGACAAGTACCGCACGAAGATCGCACGTCGCGTCCGTACTACAGCCGCGGCGCCGGTGTCGGGGGAAGAAGTACAGGAAGTTCCTCAAATAGTGCGCAATAAGCGCTTCCCCATGAAACCCATGCATGTCGACGAAGCTATTCTCCAGATGAACCTACTCGGACACGATTTTTACGTTTTCACTAATGCCGAATCTGAGTTGGTCAATGTGGTGTACCGCCGCCGCGACGGCAACTTCGGATTAATTGAACCCCAAGTATAGCGTTACCGAAAGTAGACCGGTGATGTAGATGCTCGATGTCCTGCTGGTAAAACTCAATTACGAACCCGTCCTCTCAGGCGACCGCGAGTTCGATCTCGGCACGGCTTATCTTGCCGCCGTACTGCGGCGGGCTGGCCTTACGGTTCGGATCATCGACGCTTCCCTGGAGGAGCTGTCTTACCGCGATACAGTGGCGCAAATTCTTAGCGCCCCAGCCAGAATAATCGGGCTTAGTGTATGGCTCCATCGCTTGGTAGCCGTAAGTGAGCGCATGATCGCCGATTTGCGCCGCCGCGGCGTAAAGAGCCATATTACCGTCGGGAGTCACTCCCCGACGTTTCTTTATGCCGAATTGCTCAAGCACAACAGCGAGCTCGATTCCGTCGTCTGCGGGGAAGGCGAGTGGACGCTCTTAGAGCTAGCCGAGCGTGTCATTCGGGGCCAAGCGTGGACCGACGTGCTCGGATTAGCCGTGCGCAAAGAGGCCGGTGTATCGCTGCAGGTGCGCCCGGCCGTTTGTCAGCTGGACGACTTGCCGCCGCCTGCGCTCGATTACCTCCCTTACGTTAAGCAGCGCGGGCAATTTATGTCTATACTTACCAGCCGCGGGTGCTATGGCCGCTGCACCTTTTGTAGCACCAGTCCCTTTTATCGTAATGGTGGCGGCAAGCCGTGGCGCGCGCATAGCCCCGAGCGCGTTTTGGCCGAGATCGTGTCGCTTTATGATCAAGGCATGCGTCATTTCGGGTGGCGCGACGACAATTTTATTGGACCGGGTCAGGTTGGGCGCGAGCGGGCGCAGAGAATCGCCGAATTAATTATCGAGGCGAAACTTGACGTTTCGTTCTATATCGCCTGTCGCGTAAACGACATAGACCGCGAACTTTTTACCCTGCTACAGCGAGCCGGCCTGAAGCGCGTATTCCTCGGCGTGGAATCGCTGGCGCAATCGCGGCTCGATGCGTTTCACAAGCAGGTGACGGTCGCGGACAATATGCGCGCCATGCACATGCTCGGCGATCTGAATGTACCCTACACTTTGGGATACATTATGCTTTCACCGGATACCACCTGGCAGGAGTACCGCGAGAGTTCATCGCGCCTCAGTGACGCACAGCGCACCATAAGCGGCGCGGCCGATGGCGTGCAGGACATGTACAGCGCGGTAGAGGTTCTGCCGGGAACGACTTTAGCGACAGAACTGCGCAGCATGGGGTTGCTGCTAGGGGATCACCGCGGCTATACATATCGCCTGACAGACGCGCGGGTGCGTCTGCTCTATAAAGCTATCAGCCTGCTGCGCGCGTTAGGGCGGCCACTAGGTCGTCTGGCGGCCGAGCAGGCGCGTAAAGACCGTCGGCGCGAAATGAGGGGAACAGAGTGACGTTTCGTATCGCCGCAGTGATCTTTGAAGGGGGCGCACCGCGGCACGACGTGGTGCGCGAGTTGACTGCGGTGCGCCAAGCGGTGGTGCTCGATAACATCGCCAAGCTTAAGCGCATCTCCCTCATTGACGAAGTAATCCTGCGCACTAATTATCCCCAGCTGGCCGCACAGGCGGCAGCCTTGGGGGCGACAGTGCTTAGAGACACGGCACCTTTCCATTTTGGCCGAGCACTGCAGAGTGTGGTGAGCGAAGCCGGCTGTGACGGGCTCATCTACCTCGGCGGGGCGGCCGCGCCTCTACTTTCGCTCGCGGAGTTCACCGAGCTGGCCGAGGCTCTTAGGACCCGCGCCCCGGTCATTTTTACTAACAATCCGCAATCCGCGGACATCGTGGCCTTTGCTCCGGCCGCGGCCCTGCTAGATGTAACTCCGCCTGAGAACGACAATGCTCTGGCCACAGTGCTGAAGCAGACTTTAGGACTAAACCGCGAGCTCATGCCCCACTCTACAGGCGTACACTTCGACCTCGACACTCCGACCGACGCCTTGGTGCTCGCGCTATCTCCCCACACGGGCGAGCGGACAACAGCGGCGCTAAAGGAACTGCCTTGGGACAATACGCGTCTGGCGCGGGCCTTAACCCGCATGCGTGAGACACACTGCGAGTGCGCGCTCATTGGCCGAGTCAACCCAGCCGCTATGGCCCACCTCAACACCCACACTTTTCTGCGTCTGCGCGTTTTTTCCGAAGAACGCGGCATGAAAGCGCTCGACCGTGAGGCCAAGGGCGAGGTGGTGAGTTTACTGGGGCATTTTCTCGCCGCGGTGGGGCCACAACGCTTCTTCAGCTTTGTAAGTAACGCCTGCGATGTCTGTTTCATCGACACGCGTGTTTTGTTTGCCCATTTTAAGCTCCAATTGACCGAGGAGATGCGCTTTTTGTCCGACCTAGGAAGGTTCGACGAAATTACTCACCCGTGGCTACAGGAGTTTACGCAGGCTGCGGTTACTGCCGAAATCCCAGTGGTACTGGGGGGACATTCACTCGTCACTGGGTGCATGTGGGTGTTAGGGGATATCATTAAAACAAAATTCCAAAATCCACAAGGAGTCGCGCGGAGAGAGTAGAATATAAGGAAAGCAGTGTGGTCAAAAGGACGGTGGAGCATGGAAAAAGAGCGCAGTCTCGCCATAGAGGACTTAGTGTGTTCCCTGCAGGGGGTAGACTCAGCGCGGGCGGTTTTGGACCAAAGCGGGGAGATAATCGAGCTACATATTCTCAGTGACCACACCCGTAACCCTCGGCTCATTGTGCGCGATGCCGAAACACTGCTCCTAGTGCGTATGGGAATGAACGTCGACCACAAGCGCATCAGTGTGGTGCAGTTCGCCGAGCGGCCGGAAGCCGAAGTTAAGCGCGTGAGCTTGCGCGGCATTGGCTACAAGTTAAACCGCGGGACGGCCGAAGTTACGGTCTCGCTTACGGTGGGAGACAAGCAGGCCGAGTGCACGGCCGCGGGACCAAACTCGCTGCAGAATCAACTCCGACTTGTGGCCACGGCCACGGTAGGTGCGCTTAAGGAGCTGCTCGGCAACGTGGTAGGCTTTGTGGTCGAGGATGTGACGCAGTTTGCCTTTGCCCGCGGTGAGGTTGTCGTGGTAGGCGTTTCGGTTGTGACCGGCACCAGCGAAGAGACCCTAGTGGGGTCGGCCTTTGTGCGCAGCGACGCCAAGGAGGCGGTAGTTAAAGCGACGCTTGACGGCGTCAATCGCCGCTGTCAGCGCTACTTCGGCGCGTCGTAACTCGTTTTAGTCTTGGGGGGCACAATCAATTCCTGCGAGCGGAGCGGTAACCTGTCCTTAAATAGCGGAGTGGGGCAGAGAGAGCACGCAAGGAGGTTTGTTTTGTGAAGAAGGTAATGCGCATTGTCGCTCGTCTACTTAGCGGTGGGTCGAATTTTAAGTGGTAGGACTCATCGCCCCCCTTTTATTTTCGGAAGGCGGTGCAGCTTGAAGTGACACTTAGATTACGCCTGTATGTCTATGGGGTTATTGCCCTTGCTTTCGCTGTGTTCATTCACCTTGGCCTACCCACGCACATGTCTGAAGTGCGGGCCATTGTCATCTACACGGCCATGGCGCTGTTGTTTGAGGCCCTGTCCGTAAAGGCGCCCTTCGCTGAAGTTACAGTCTCCGTCGGTTTTGTGCCCACCATCGCCGCTTTGTTTGTGCACGGTCCACTGGTTGGTTTTTGGGTAGGCGCTGTGGGGAGCTTCAACTTGAAGGACCTTAGGGGTGGTAAGCCCCTTCACCGCAATTTGTTTAACGTCGCACAGATAGGGCTGGCCGCAGCGGCGGCGGGGTGGGTGTGGCAGCAGAGCGGGGGAGCAGTCACGGACCTTTCCGCCGCAAGTATTGGCGGTATGCTACTCACGTTGCTTGCCTACTATGTGGTTAACGCCGTCTTGCCGCTTTTGGCTGTAGCCCTGGCTACGGGCCGCGGTCTACTTGAGATTTTCCGCCCACTGATTGGCTGGGCCATGCCCACTTACTTTGCCACCGCCCCGTTGGCTGTACTTATCGCCATGCTCTACACCAGCGCAGGCTACGTCGCGGTCGTGTTGTTTCTTTTGCCGCTTTTGCTTGCGCGCATGTCCTTTAAGCTCTACCGCGATATGCGGCGCAATTATGTGGAAACCGTGCAGGCGCTAACAGACGCGATTGACGCCAAGGATAGTTACACCGCCGGTCATTCCGCGCGCGTGGCGTGTTATGCGGGGGAGATGGCGAAAAAACTCGGCTGGGGGCAAGAGCGGGTCGACCAATTGGTTTTTATGGCCTTGCTGCACGATGTGGGGAAAATTGGCATTAGAGACCAACTGCTAAACAAAGAGGGCCGCTATTCATTGGAGGAAAA
>Ga0136715_1000256_pt1 | contig 11388 bp, 12 predicted proteins | sample SedPBSmetaG_FD_104916 | JGI IMG/M metagenome (GOLD analysis project Ga0136715, IMG submission 104916) | Freshwater sediment bacterial and archeal communities from Indian Creek, Illinois, USA to study Microbial Dark Matter (Phase II) -... | ecosystem: Environmental > Aquatic > Freshwater > Creek...
AAGCAGTACGGGGGTTTCAACCTGCTGCAGCAAAGCGGCAATTTTCCTGTCCCCCGGTCCGGGCAAACTGCCCGCTTCCACCAGAAAGAGGATCAGATCCACTTCTTTTAATGCATCCATAGCCGCTTTCAGCATATAGTCGCCGAGGCGGTGGCGGGGATGATGAATGCCCGGTGTGTCCAGAAAAACAAGCTGGGCATCTTCCCCGGTATAGATGGCATGGATACGGTTGCGCGTCGTCTGCGGCCGGGGCGAAACAATAAGCACTTTCTGTCCAAGAAGGGCATTGATCAAAGTGGATTTGCCAACATTGGGCCGCCCCACCACGGCGATAAAACCTGATACAAACATGTGTTTTCCTCTTTACTTAGCGCAAACGCCTAGGCTATAATAGTATTAGTTTACGGCTTGTAACGTATAAATATAAGGGAGCAGGAGAAAAGTGGAAGAACAGACAAAAAAAGAAATGAAGGCCAAGGGGAGCAAGGCGCTGCTCATCAACATAATCTTTTTTTTCATCCTCTTCCTCGGTATCATCATGTATCTTTACACAAACCTTACCGTAACGGTAATCGTCATCTCTGTTATCTTTATCGCTTCCCTGCTGTATATTTATTTATCCTGATTTTTCGGGCAGGCTAAAAGCATGGGGCAGCAGCTCTTCCAGTATAAAGGCACGTACCTCCCCCTTGCGAGAGCTGACGAGGACCTGCAGCGCGGGGGCAAACTCCGCTAAAACCTGACGGCATGCGCCGCAGGGTATGGGGGGGCTCTCTCCTCCCGCAACAACGGCAATATGGGAAAAATCGCGGCGTCCCCCCGCAACGGCAACAGCAACCGCCGCCCGCTCCGCACAGATAGTGAGCCCCAGCGAGGCGTTTTCCACATTTACCCCGGTAAAAACATCCCCACCGGCTGTCAACAGCGCCGCCGCCACAGGGTAGCCCGAATAAGGAGCATAAGCAGCCGGCAGGGCGCCGCGGGCCAGATTGAGCAGTTTATCCAAATCCATCCACGCAAGATTCCTTTCTCAGGCCATCCCGCAGGCCATCCCCGCTTATATACGGTATGGAGGCAGGGTAACGGCTTCTTTTTTCTCCACCTCAAAACGAAAACCGCGATGAAACTCGAATGAAAATCGGACAATATCAAGACCGCTGGCCAGGACATTGGGATCGCCGATCGCCTCAATCACTACGGGATTGGCGGAAACCTCCTTTTGATTTACCCTGATCACGGGGCCGACACAGCGGATCGGCGATGTGGCGATAAGGCGCTGTCCTCCTACGGCCACCCCGCGTGCTCCGGCGGCAAAAAGCTCATTAACCACGTCACGCACATCAGAATCGTGAATAATATCGCCGACGGCAAAGCCGTTTGGCGCGTCGTAAAGGCGGATCACCACCCCGCTGCCGGACATCTCTGCCAGCCCGGCCGCCATGCGTACCTCGTGAAGGCTGACCCGCAATGAATCGATCTCCTCCGTGAGAGCCTGGATATAATCAAGGGGGCTGTAGGGGACGATCATACGGCTTCTGCCCTCAGCCACCTCGATGCGAAAAAGCTGCTCCTGGGCCAACCCTCCCCCTTGATACAGCTCATGGATCGCTGCCAGCGTGTCTCCATACAGCAACAGCGGGTCGGCATCCACCCCTTCGATGGTGGAGATGCGCAGGGTAAACTCTACCCTCTCCGCCTGCCGCTGCATCGCCGGATCCTGGTTGATCAGGTTAAGGATTTTTTCCCGCATCAGCGCATCTTGTTCCCGCAGGATTGTCTCCTGTATCTGACGGCTGTGGGTAAAGATTACACGGGATAGCTCGTCGCCGTCTTTTGCCAGATCAATTTCATAGTTAAAATTAGCCAATGTTTCCCGCACCGCGGCCTGGTCATGCACATTAAGATCCTGGGCCAGACGCTGGCTGTACGCCAACAGGTCCTGGGCGATTCCCTTGTTAAATGACAGCCCTTCTTCCCCTGCCACGGGCCGCACGTAAGAGATAATGAAATTAAGACCCACCAGCAAGGTGTTCATAATAAGAATAATAACTAACAGAACCAGCATCCTGTTATCCACAATAGTGCTTGTGTTAAACTTCATGAAAAAAAAGCCCCCCGCATTTATCTTGCGAATTTATCTTTTAATGATCTATTCTTTATAGAGAGCGAAATTTTTCAGGATAAATTCCTGTTTTTCGCTCATCTCCTGCTCCGCAGCGCCGGTGTCGTGGTTATAACCTAGTAAATGAAGTATACCATGTACCGCCAGAAAAGCAACTTCCCTTTTTAAAGTGTGTCCCAGCGCAATACACTGTTCCTCAGCCTTCTCCATGGAGATGACCACATCTCCCAACAGTTCATCTTCTTCCAGCACAACGCAACCGCCGTCTTGAAGATTAAAGGCGAGCACATCCGTGGGGGCATCTTTTCCTCGGTATGTCAGATTAAGCTCGTGGATATGGCTGTTGTCCACAAGGACGATACTCACCTCACCCTCCGCTTTGGCTCCTTCCAGGCGAAGCACAAACGCACCAATCTTCTCCAATAAGGAGACCAACTCAGCCGGAACGGAAATTTGATCCTGTAAGTTGTTTACCAGCACTGCCATTTTTGTTTCTCCCCCTCTCTAGATCGGCGCGCAGCTCTTTTTCCGGGTATTCAATACGCTGGTGGAACAATCCCGAAAGGATACGGACAAAGGTATCGCCGATCCGATCGAGGTCTTTCAGCGTTAAGGGCGCTTCATCAAGCTGGCCGTCGTTTAATTTTTCCTTAATGACACGCCGGATCATCCCTTCCATCCTGCCGGCAGTCGGATGGGCAAGGGAACGTACAGCTGCCTCCACCGCGTCGGCCAGCATGATAATTGCCGCTTCCCTTGTTTGAGGCAGCGGCCCCTCATAGCGAAACTCGTCCTCATCCGGCGCTTGCGTGCTTTTTCCCTTGTTGTTACTCTGCTCCAGCGCCTGCCGGTAGAAAAAAGAGATGAGACTTCTGCCATGATGCTGTGCGATAATTTCTTTAATGGTCAGAGGCAGTTTTTCTTCCTGTGCCAGTTCCAGACCATCTTTTACATGGGAACGGATAATGAGGGAACTGAGATTGGGCGAAATTTTTTGATGGGGGTTGTTCCCGCTGAACTGGTTCTCCACGAAAAAATGTGGCCGGCGCACTTTACCGATATCGTGATAAAAAGCGGCAACGCGGCAAAGAAGGGGATCGGCGCCAACGGTTTCGGCAGCCCCTTCTGCCAGATTGCCAACAAGAATGCTGTGATGGTAAGTGCCCGGCGTCTTCATTAGCAGTTTCCGCAGCAGGGGACGGCCGGGATCGGCCAGCTCCAGCAGGGTAACGGCCGTAGTAAGACCAAAGGCGCTCTCCAGGAAAGGAAGCAGCCCGATCGCCATCACAGCGGAAAAGAGGCCGCTGCCGATACCGGCAAAAAGAGCGATGCCGAACTCACGCAGATAATCATACTCGAAACGAAATCCCCGGTCCAACATAAAAATGGCGATAATAGCCAGCACATTCATGGCGGCAACAAATAATCCGGCCCTGGCGAGATCGGAGCGGCGCTTCAGCCGGGAAACAGCATAAATAGCTGTCAGCCCGCCCAGCAGCGCTGCCAGGAAATAACTCATCTCCCCGTTAACAAAAAGGCCGAGGAAAAGTGCCAGCACAATGCTGAAAAGGACTGCCAGACGGGAATCGAAAAAAACCGTTATCAGTATGGCACCCATGGCTACCGGAATGAGATATCCGGAAAAATAACGGGCCGCCAGTCCCAGGAGCAGCGTAAGTATAACAACAAGGCCCAAAAGGGAAATATAGGTAGCATTTTCATAAATTTCCTGGTTAAAAAGATAAATATAGTAGATGACGACAAAAAAAACAAGGATTAAGATCAGTAAAAGGCCAAAATAACCGCTGATATGGAACGGGGATGCGAGCAAGCCCAGGGATTCAAGCTGGGCAAGATGCTTATCTGTAGCCCTTTCTCCCTCCTGAATAATCAGGGAATTTTTCAAGATGCGCACCGGCTCCACAGCCTGCTCGGCCGCCCTCCGGCCGGCCTCTGTCGCCGCCTCATTGTAGATCATATTGGCCTGGATTAAGGGGATACACAGCCTTTCCATGCCAAGCCTGATTTCCGGGCTGAAGGGCAGCAGGTTGATCTCTTGCCTGAGCTGCCTTACTGCCGGCTGCTCACCACCCTCTTTGATACCCTGGATCATTATTTCATGGAAAAATCGTTCCACACGACCCTGAAGGTCGTTTAGATTTTCATCGCTCTGCCGCAACAGAGCCTGCAATGAATCGTCGGGGATCTCCACCGCCAAATTTTGTTTTAACCGGGCCAGCCTGTCTTCCCCTTCTTCCATGCCCTGCGCCAGCCCTACCTCCCGAAAAAAAGAGCGGATTGCTTCCCTGCCTTCTTCCTTCATAGCGGGTATATGGTCATATACATGCGGCACCGCCCCGGCCGCTTCTTTTTTCAACCTGTTGGTGGAATAATGATCAATGGCCTCCTGCGGCGCATAAACGGTCTGGGGGCTGGGCATTCCCAATTCCACCGCTACATCCGGCGGCAACATGGTAAAAAATAGGAGCAGGTAAACAGCAATAAAAAATCCCGCCACAAAAAGCAATCGACGGATCATATTATTGCCGGTAAACAAAAAGATGCGGCGCGGGTAGCTTTTATATGGTTTATCACTGTCTTTTTTTGTCATATATTCCTTTTTGTCCTTCTCCTCACGCATCCCGGTTCTGCTGCCTGTATTCCGCATAAGCCCTGACAATCTTCTGCACCAGGCTGTGGCGCACCACATCCTGATCGCTGAACTGCACAAACTCGATCCCTTTGATATCCCGCAAAATATGCATAACTTCAATTAATCCGGAAAACTTGCCCGAAGGCAGGTCCACCTGGGTGATATCACCTGTTATGACAGCCCGTGAAGCAAATCCCAGGCGGGTAAGAAACATCTTCATCTGTTCGGAAGTGGTATTCTGGGCTTCATCCAGAATGATAAAGGAATCATCCAGCGTCCTGCCCCGCATATAAGCAAGGGGAGCCACCTCGATAATACCCTTTTCCTTAAACTTTAAGAAATTCTCCACACCCATCAGATCATAAAGGGCATCGTAGAGAGGGCGCAGGTAAGGATCCACCTTATCATGGAGATCGCCGGGAAGAAACCCCAGCCGCTCTCCCGCCTCCACTGCCGGACGGGTTAGAATAAGCCGCTGCACGATTTTGTTTTTCAGGGCATATACAGCCATGGCCATCGCCAGATAAGTTTTTCCTGTACCGGCGGGTCCGATGCCAAAGACAAGATCATGCTGACGCAGTGCTTCCAGGTAACGTTTCTGACCGGGCGTTTTGGGACTGATTTTCTTGCCCCGCGCCGTGATAAATAAAAGATCATTGAAAAGTCCGCGTATCTGTCCCCCTTCACCCCGGCGTGCCAGCTTAAGCGCATAAAGAAATTCAGCAGTGGTGAGAAAATGCCCTTCCCTGATCAGGGTAAGAAGCTCTTGAAAGAGGGCGAATACTATTTCCACATCATCCTTTTCCCCCTGGAGATAAAGCTCGTCCCCCCTTGGGATAACCCGCACGGAAAAACTTTCCTCGATTACCGGAATATGCTCGTCAAATTTGCCCAGCAGGGGAAAACTTTCCTTCATATCCTGGAGCACGACCTTCAACTCGGCCTGTGCCTTACCCAACAGACAACATCCTTTCATTCTTCCCGCATAACCTGCGGGACAGCAATATCCTCCCATGTCTCCACTACAGCCATACTCTCCTGCCACTTTTTACACTCTTCGCCTGGGGACTTGCGCCGCACCGGCAAGCCATCCTTTCCCCGCCTGCTGCTACAATAAATTTATGCGCCAAAAACAGGGGTATGTCTGGGCGGCACGTGGATATATGTTAGCGGAACATTTTAGATGCGGCAATGCCGGTCCCGGCGAACACTCTGGGGCAGAGGATCTTTACTGCGGGGCGCCCCCAGCACCACGGCGGCAACGACTGCCCGGGGTAAATTTGCCCGCTTTAAATAATTTTGCAGATCCAGCCCGGAAGGGGCAACCTGGCCGGTTCTTTTTTGCGGCGGTCCCGGATGGTACAGGTCGCCGGGGCGGGGCAGCTCCCTGTGGATTTTTTTAATGGAACCATCCACAGCTCCCGGCATTTTTTGTAATAAGGCATGACGCTTCACCGCAACTTCCGGCTGCGGCTCTACTGCGGAATCTTCGGGAAACGAGGAATCTTCCGGAAAAAGGAATTTCTGCCAGGGAAAGGCATCAGGCTCATCAGTAATCAGCTTTCCTTCCCTGCTTGAAGGATCCCCGGTGTGGTCTCGGCTCTGCGAAGTCGGCGCCTGCTGCGCACGCGGAAAATTTCTTTTTTGATCTGCTGCGGCTCTAAATGCTCTGGTTAGCACAGAGAATAACATATACAGCACAAAAAATATGAAAATCAACTCCAAGGATAATGCACCTCGCTTGTCTTTATTCTCTTGATTCTCTTGATTCTCTTGGAGGGGCAGCCAGCCCCCCGGAGATTATCAGCTTCAAGCCATCTTCCACACTCATCTCCAGGTAAGTTATCTCCTCCTCTGGCACGAACAAGAACACGCCAGAGGTAGGATTGGGAGTGGTGGGAATAAAAATGCAGTAAACATACGCCGCGGTCTTCGTCTGCACCTCTCCCAACCCTTCACCGGTGACAAAACCAATGGAATAAAGACCGCGGCGCGGATACTCAATAAGGACCACCCGCCGAAAAGCTTCGCGTGGTTGAACCGCAAAGGCATCAACAATCTATTTTGTGGCCACATATAAGGTTTCCACCATGGGAATACAGGCGATCAGGCGATCGAAAAAGACGATAAACTTTCTGCCGAGCACATTGGCGGCGATCATGCCCACCAGTAAAACAAAGGCAATGGTGATGAGCATTCCCAAACCCGGCAGGGGGAATCCCAGCAAGGCTTCAATGTAACTTGCCAGCAACCCATCCACCAGGAGAAAAATCACTCTAATGACATATACGGTTACGATCAGCGGCAGGAGTACAATGATCCCGGCAATAAAATATTTGCGCAAGCTAAATCACAGATTTATCCTTTCTTCGGCGTTACTGCTCGGGTTAACATTTACACCTGGGTTCATGGTGCCTTTTCATAGATTAGCCGGCTGGAAGCCGGCTCCACTGCAATCTCAATAAAAGATAGTCAGTGCTGGCTTTGCGGTTTACTTGTCTCCTACTTCTCCGCTCTTGCCGCCCTTGTCTAACTTGGAGATGGACTGGCGCATCTGCGTATCTGCAGAGATATTTTGCAGGTTATAATAATCCATCACACCCAGTTTGCCCTCGCGCAGCGCCTGGGCCATGGCCCGGGGTACCTCCGCCTCCGCTTCCACCACTTTGGCACGCATCTCCTGTACCGCGGCGATCATCTCCTGCTCCATGGCTACGGCCATGGCACGCCGCTCTTCCGCCTTGGCCTGGGCGATGCGTTTATCCGCTTCCGCCTGATCCATCTGCAACTGGGCACCGATATTTTTACCAATATCCACATCGGCAATATCAATAGAGAGAATTTCAAAGGCAGTGCCTGCATCCAGGCCCTTGGCTAGCACGGTACGGGAAATATTGTCAGGATTTTCCAATACCATTTTATGCGTTTTGGACGAACCGATGGTGGTAACAATTCCTTCGCCCACACGGGCAATAATCGTCTCCTCGCCGGCCCCGCCGACAAGACGTTCGATATTCGCTCTTACGGTAACCTTGGCTTTGGCCTTCACCTCAATACCGTCGCCGGCTACTGCCGCCACCACAGGAGTTTCTATTACCTTGGGGTTTACACTCATCTGCACCGCTTTGAGTACATCGCGACCAGCCAGGTCGATGGCGGCAGCCCGCTCAAAAGGCAGCTCGATGTTGGCCCGTTGGGCGGCAATGAGGGCATTGACCACCCGGTCTACGTTACCCCCGGCCAGGTAATGGCCCTCCAGTTTGTTAACGTTTAACTGCAGACCCGCCTTGGTGGCCTTAATCAGCGGCTCCACCACCTTGGACGGTACAACCCGGCGCAGGCGCATGCCGATGAGCGTAATAATACCCACCCTTACACCTGATGCCAGGGCGGCAATCCACAGACGCAACGGAATAAAGCTGAAAATCACAGAAAAAGCGATCACAACAAGTACCACCAGCAATAATAGAGGCAGCAAGTCTTCCAATAAAGTCATCTAAAATCATCCTTCCTTTGTTTTTTATGCCTTACCCTTTAATTCACGCACAACCACACGGATTCCTTCAACTTTGACAATTTTCACCTTCGCGCCGGCAGGGATAAAAGATCCTTCACTGACAACATCATAGCGGGAACCATCGGTCTCCACCATACCGGAAGGACGCAGCGGCGTAATCGCGATCCCTTCCTTACCGCTTAAAAAACCCAGATCCCTGCCGGAAGTGTAACCTTCCGCACCGGCCAATACATCCAGCAAAACAAAGCGTCTGAGCATACCACGCCGCTGAAAAAAGCGAAAAGCAAAATAACTGAAAACAGCGGAAAGTAAAAAGGAGTAAAGTAAAATACTCAAACCTTCTGCAGCCGTTGCCGCCGTAAGCACGATGGCGGCAGCCACGGCGACAAGACCGCTGATGCCGAGGATGCCAAAGCCGGGGAAAAACATCTCTGCCAGAATAAGCACCACGCCAAAGATAAACAGGAAAACCGCCGGCCAGCCGCTGACACCGGTGAAAAGATGACCACCAAAATATAGACCGAAGCTGAGGATGCTGAGCAGCCCGGCTACACCAAATCCGGCCGAAAAGATCACCATGGCAAGGAAAAGAAAAGCCAGCGAGAGAATCACCGTGGCAACAATAGGATTAATCAACCAACCCCCCAGTTGTTCCCAGGGCGTAGGGGATGTGCGCACAACAGGGCTGCCGGAAATACCGGCAAGCTCCAGCAACTCCTGCAGTGATGCGGCCGTACCATCCGTAAAGCCCAGCCTTTCCCCTTCCTTTGCGGTGAGGGTTAGCAACTTTCCCGCCTCAACGACCCCCTCTATTTCCATCTCGCGCCGCACCATTGCGGCGGCAAGACGCGGATCCCGCCCGTGCATTTCCGCGGCGCTGCGCATCTCTGCTTCCCAGAATGAGAGAAACTTCTCATCCGCCACCGCTCCGCTACCAAAGACGCGGGGTTCGGCCGCACCTAGAGTGGCGCCGGGCGCCATATAAAGATAATCGGCAAGGAGGGCCAGGTAGGCACCGGCGGAAAGGGCACGCTGATTGACATAGGCGTAAACAGGCGCGGGGAAATCCTGCAGCATTCCCCGTGCCTGCAGCACCGTATCCGCGTAGCCCCCGGGCGTATCGATAATGAGAACAAGGGCCTGTGCCCCGGCTGCTTGCGCTTCAGCTAGGGAACGTTCAAAATAGAGCAGCCAGGCCGGGGCAATCTCTCCTTTTACCGTAACAATGTAAACGGGTGAAGCATTTTCAACTTCAACGGGAGAGGCATCTTCGGCCGCACCGCCAACCGGAGGCACAAAATAGAAAAAGGGCAAATAGAGAAAGGCAAGTAAGATGATTGGAAGCGCTATCTTAAACAAAAACCCCGACCTCCCGAAATGGGAAAACCTGGATCAACCAGGTTTACCCGCACAAATTATCCATTATTTTTTTTAACCGGGTAACCGTCGCCTTTACTTTTTGCGGCGGACATCAAGGTTTTCATCACCTATTTTGCGTATTTTAAAAGGCTCAAATGGGGCGTCATCTCCACGCTGACTTATCCGTAAAACTTCCTTTTCTTGCGTGCAGCCTCCGATTTTTTCTTGCGGCGTACACTGGGCTTCTCATAGTGCTCCCGCTTACGCACTTCTGAAAGGATGCCTGTCCGGGCACACTGCTTTTTAAAACGCCTTAAGGCATTGTCAAGGGTCTCATTCTTGCCAATCTTGACTTCCGTCATCTCTATCCCTCCCCTCAACCTATACCTCACAACCAGTTAAACCTGCCGCATTATGCATTATATTATACCTTCTGACCCTGAAACTGTCAACGAAATTGAGCAGCGAGCAGCCGTGGCTGCCCCAAAACAGTAACTACTCTGACTCCTGAATATCAGGGCAGTAATTTCCCAAGGGGCCGCCCTCCCAGGAGATGATAATGGAGGTGATAAACAACCTGGCCTCCTTCGGACCCGCAATTGACAATAACCCGGTAACCTTTCTCCGCCATTGCATGGTCGGCAGCCAATTGTTTGAGCACTAAAGTCATATGCCCGGCAAGCTCCTGGTGCCGCGGTTCAAGTTCATTAAAAGAGGCAATATGCTCCCGGGGAATCAGCAGCATATGAAACGGGGCAGCAGGTTTAATATCCTTAAAAGCAATCACCAGCTTATCTTCATAGATAACATCCGCAGGAATTTCCCCCGCCCCAATCCGGCAAAAAATACAGTCTTCCACTTGAACAACCTCCCTGCAATATTCCATTAAGCGTTATTATAACACTTTAAAGAAAGGGTTGAAAGAAAAAAATCAAGCCCTGACTTTTACAGTTTAAAAAAGGCAAAAAGCCCGTAGACGCTGAAGCTATGGGCTTTTGCGCGTTTGGATCGCATATTAATTTTGTTATGCTAAAGTGATATCTTCTTCAGGAATTTGTTGAAGACCTCCTGCCTTGAATAAATATTGTAGAAATCCGTGCCGAACATATCCTGTATTGCCCTGTAGTCTAGCGCAATCTCGTCTTCATCCGAATATGCCAGCGTCTCCACTAGCTCGCCTTTTTTGTTTCGCACCTTTTGGAATGCGATTGCCCCGCCCACATCGTCGAGGTGAATGATACCGCCTTTTAAAACCTGGCATGTCACGACGCCAAGCGATCTTGCGATCCGTTCGGCTGACAGCGCCTTTTCTCCCATGTGATGCTGAATGATGCGGATGATGAGCAGCGCAACAAAGCAGATCAGGAAATGGGCACGGATATGCTCATTTTTGCTGACGAACACGGGTCTGGCATAAAGATCCGTTTTCATAATCCTAAACGACTGCTCGATCCGCCAAAGACCGCTGTACACTTTGCGTATTTTTCGCTCATCATAGTCAAGTTCGCTGGTAATGATGCAAAAATAGCCGTCATACATGGCGTCTTTCTTTGCCTTTTCCAAATCCACACGGCGCAGCTTTTTCGTGTTCTCCAGAATCTCGCCGGTATTTTTGTCAATAATATCTTCTTTTGTGTATTCATCAACGCCTTTTTTGATGCTGTAGGCATTGTTCTTAACGGAACGTGCGGCTTTTTTAAGTTTTTCTTCCCGCTTACGCCTCGCCATATCGGCTTC
>Ga0136715_1000260_pt1 | contig 11349 bp, 7 predicted proteins | sample SedPBSmetaG_FD_104916 | JGI IMG/M metagenome (GOLD analysis project Ga0136715, IMG submission 104916) | Freshwater sediment bacterial and archeal communities from Indian Creek, Illinois, USA to study Microbial Dark Matter (Phase II) -... | ecosystem: Environmental > Aquatic > Freshwater > Creek >...
ATCAGTCTATAAAAAAGCCTATCTAAATGTACTTTTACTAGGCATACTAATATCCTACGGCCAAAACGAAATCCAAGAAATCTACGCCATGGAAAATTTCACTTAAAACAGACACCCTGTTAAGAAATCTATTTCATCAAAAACGTGGTCTAAGAAAAATTTATCCTTATTCACACCAGACAACCTCTTTTTCTACAGAAGTTTTCATAAAAGGGCTTAAACTATTAGGAGTTAAAAGATCAACTTTTTTGCCGAATAAATCTTCAAGATAGAAAGATAACTCCATGAAATTATCAAATGAAGGTTTTTCAAATTCTACAAGTATATCAATATCACTTTCTTCATTCTGAAGTTCTTTTGCATAAGAACCAAATATTCCTATTTTCTTAACATTATATTTAGCTTTTATTTCGTTTTTATGACTTTTAAGGACATTAAAAACATTCATAACGCTTGCCCGCCTATAAACACATTATTAAATCGCTCTTAATGATTAATTTGTGTTACATAATATTTAATTATTTTTGATTTAAAAGTAATGAATAAGAACAAGAATGGCCGACGCTTTTATTATATTAAATCTAATAATTAATTTTTAACTCGATTAATACTCTTTTTATCTAAATTACTACATTATACAAATCTATTTTTTCATTTAGTTAAAAATGAAGGCTTAAATAAGACTAATAATAAATTATTCTCATTACTTAATTTAGCACTTTACAAATTAATTTAATGTCAACAAACATTCTTTAACGGTAACGGGAGATACAATGGCAAAAAAGAGTTCTAACGGGGCCAACTTAGGATTTGAGCAGAAACTATGGGCTTCAGCTGACAAATTAAGAAACAACATGGATGCTGCAGAATACAAACACGTGGTTTTAGGCCTTATTTTTTTAAAATATATATCGGATGCCTTTGATGAAGTGTATCATGAACTGAAAAACGATCCAGAAGGATTGGACGATCCTGAAGACAAAGATCATTACTTGGCTGCGAATGTGTTCTGGGTACCTTCAGAGGCCCGATGGGACTTCCTGCAGAGCAAGGCCAAACAGCCAGATATTGGAATTTTAATTGATTCAGCCATGGATGCCATTGAAAAGGAAAACCCTGATCTTAAAGGTGTTTTATTTAAAGACTATGCCAAGGAAGCCCTGGACAAGCAGAGCTTAGGTGGAATCATTGATTTAATCAGTGGAATAGGTCTGGGAGATAGGGAAAACCGGAGCAAAGATATTCTGGGCCGGGTGTATGAGTACTTCCTGGGCCAGTTTGCCAATGCTGAGGGTAAGAAGGGAGGCCAGTTTTACACTCCCCGGAGCATTGTCAAGATTCTGGTGGAAATGATTGAACCTTATTCTGGTAGAGTATACGACCCCTGCTGTGGATCAGGGGGGATGTTTGTCCAGAGTGAAAAATTCGTAGAGGCCCATGAAGGAAAACTGGATGATATTGCAGTCTATGGACAGGAATCCAACCAGACCACCTGGCGATTATGTAAAATAAATTTAGCCATCAGAGGAATAGACTCCAATATCCAGTGGGGAAACAGTTTCATTGAAGATAAACATCCTGACCTCCGGGCCGATTATATACTGGCCAATCCACCTTTTAATGACAAGGACTGGAAGGCCGATCAACTGCAGGATGATGTAAGATGGACTTATGGCATGCCGCCGGTAAGAAATGCCAACTTTGCCTGGGTGCAACATTTTATTCATCATTTGGGGCCTAATGGTGTGGCAGGGTTTGTTCTGGCCAATGGTTCTATGAGTGCTGGTGGAGTTGAGGGTAAAATCCGTCAGAAAATTGTTGAGGATGATTTAGTTGATTGTATGGTGGCCCTGCCTTCACAATTGTTTTATAATACTGGTATTCCGGCCTGTTTGTGGTTTTTGGCCAAGGATAAAGGAAATGGGAAATTCAGGGATAGAAAAGGAGAAGTCTTGTTTATTGATGCTCGTAAATTAGGGACTATGGCTGATAGGACTCATCGGGAATTAAATAAGGATGATGTGGCCCAGATTGCTGATACTTATCATGTCTGGAGAGGCGAAGAGGAAGCTGGCGAATATAAGGATGTTCGGGGTTTCTGTAAGTCAGTAAAGCTTGAAGATGTTAAAAAGCATGATTATATCTTAACACCTGGTCGTTATGTAGGTTTTGCCGAGGAAGAAGAGGATCCTGAAGAATTTGAGGAAAAGATGAAAAGGTTGACTTCTGATTTGGCTGAACAATTTAAAGAGTCGGATAGATTAGAAAAAGAAATAAGTAATAATTTAAAGATGATTGGTTATGAAATTTAAGGTCTTTGTCAGTGGGAATCAGAGCGAACTTAAAGAAGAAAGGTTTGCTGTAAAAGAAGTAATAATCAGCAATCACATTTTAAATGACTTTTTTGAAGTATTTCTTTTTGAAGATTTGCCTGCAAAGGGGAAAAACCCTGTTTCAACCTATATTGATGAAGTTAAAAAAGCTGATATCTATATTGGGCTTATTGATAACGTTTATGGTGAATCTATCCACGATGGCTTATCTCCAACTGAACTTGAATTTCAAACATTTATCAAAGCAAAGCCACATAATGAAAGACTTGTTTTTATAAAAGGAAAATCAGGCGAAGATAGAGAAGAGAAAACTCAAAAATTTATCCATAATGTAAAGAATTTAGCAATATACAAGCGTTTCGATGATTTGGATGATTTAAAAAGCTATGTTGAAGATAGCCTTATTTTATATCTTTATGATAAACACATAATACGCAGTGAACCTTTCGATTTGTCAGTATGCTTTGATGCAGATTATGATGATGTTGATGAAGGCGCAGTTAAAGATTTTCTGGAAAAAAGGGCCACTGAATTAAATCTGGGCGTTCCCTCAAGACCAGTAAAGGATTTTCTTACTGATATATTAAAAGTGGTAAAGGATGTTGAAGGAGAATTTAAGCCAACAAATACAGGTTTGCTATTTTTTGGAAAGAATCCTCCTGAATTCATCCCTCAAAGTGAGATAAAAATGGCCCGTTTTAATGGGGTAACCAGACTGGAGACCATTGACAGCAAGGAGATAAACGGAAGGATATATGAAATGCTCGATGATGCAGAAATCTTTTTTAAAAGAAATACACGTCTTGCAAATAAGATTGTAGGGTTTAAACGTGTCGATATACCTGAATATCCATACGAAGCTGTAAGAGAAGCTTTGATTAATGCAATAGCTCATAGAGACTATGATCGCGAGGAATCATCGATTATATTTTCCATTTTTGATGATAGAATTGAAATAAGCAATCCGGGTGGGCTTTTACCTGGTTTAAACATTCGTAAGCTTGAAGGGAAACATGCAACCCGAAATAAAAAGATATGTTCCATTTTTAAAGAGACCAAGTACATGGAACGCTACGGTACTGGAATCATTAAAATGAAGGATTTGATGAGAGAACACGGCCTTGAAGAGCCACAATTTGTGGAAGAGGGAGATTTCTTTGTTGTACGATTTTATGGGGCGGGAGATAATATCCTTGATTTAGTTTCAAGCATTCCTGATGAGCGGATGACTGATTTAAAAGATTTAAGTTTGAATGATAGGCAAATAAAGGCTCTTGAGTTGATGGTTAATGAATATAAGACATTTACTAATGAAAAATACCAGGAAACGTTCAATGTTTCAAAAAGTACTGCTGCAAGAGACCTTAAAGGGCTTATTAAACATAAACAAGCAGAAAGGGTTGGTGTAGGCAGAGGCATTAAATATATTGCTTCCAGAAAATGACACGCAAATCAAAATGATGACACGCAAAATGACACGCAAATTTAGCCCGCCAAAATGACACGCAAATCAAAATGATGACATGCAAAATGGAACGTATTTTTCATAGTGTAAATATAAAATTTGACTCAAAGTAGATCCTGGTGCATAAGTTAGAAATTTGAGGCATAAGATGAGGCATAAATTTCATGGCGCAAAAGATCAAAATTTGGCGTATAAAATGGCGCATAAATTACTATTTTAAAAAATTAGTGAATTAGTTTACAGTAAAAAAAGAGTGTAAACATGACTGAGGGGAAATTTAAGGAAACTGAGATAGGGTTGATTCCTGAAGATTGGGAATTAAAGACATTTTCAGATATAGTTGACATAATTGGGGGAGGTACTCCAAAAACAAAAATTGAGGAATATTGGAATGGTCAAATCCCCTGGTTATCAGTTGTTGATTTTAATAATGACTTCAGAACTGTTAATGAAACCGAAAAAACTATAACCGAACTTGGCTTGAATAATAGTTCCACAAAAATCTTAGAAAAAGGAGAACTAATAATCTCTGCAAGGGGAACTGTTGGTGCTATAGCCCAAGTCGGAAGAGATATGGCCTTTAATCAATCTTGTTATGGTCTTAGAGCAAAACATAGTATTTCTAACAATGATTTTATGTATTACCTTCTTAAATACAGTTTAAATATTTTAAAACAAAGTACACATGGTTCTACTTTTGATACAATAACCAAAACTACTTTTGATCTTTTAAAAGTTCCATTTCCTCCTATTTCAGAACAACCAATTATTGCTAAAATTTTGTCTGATTTAGATAAAAAAATCGAAATCAACCAAAAAATGAACCAAACCCTGGAAGAAATCGGCCAGGCCATTTTCAAACAATGGTTTGTCCATTTTGAATTTCCCAATGAAGAAGGAAAACCTTACAAGTCAAGTAGCGGTGAAATGGTTGATTCTGAGTTAGGCGAGATACCTAAAGGTTGGGAAGTTGGTACATTAGGTGAAATTGTTGATAATTTTGATTCAAAGCGAATACCACTATCTGGAAGAGAAAGGGAATCAATAAAAGGAAAATATCCTTATTACGGCGCTACTTCAATAATGGATTATGTTGATGACTATATTTTTGATGGAATTCATATACTGATGGCAGAAGATGGTAGTGTGATGGATAAGAATGAAAGACCTGTTTTGCAGTATGTCTGGGGCAAATTCTGGGTAAATAATCATACTCACGTTCTTAAAGGTAAAAATGGATTTTCTGATGAACATATCTATCTTTTATTAAAAAATACTAATGTCAATCATCTTGTTACAGGTGCTGTTCAGCTAAAAATAAATCAGAAAAATATGAATAGCTTAAAAATAATAATTCCTGATTTAAACACCTTAAAAATCTTTTCTAATATTATAAGTCCCCTTTTTTCTAAATATAGGATTTTATCTGAAGAAACCATTACTCTTTCAAAAATTCGAGACTCACTACTCCCTAAACTAATGTCAGGAAAAATAAGAGTTGATAAATCTAAAAATGGAGCTTAAAATGAAAAAAGATGTTAAGTTGCTACTAGAAAGATCAATTAACTCACTTATATTGAGTGTTGAACATTTTAATAGGCCTTGGGATAGAGGTAGAATAGAATCAGTTTTAATATTATTGGATCATGCGTTTGAACTTCTTTTAAAGGCATCTATTCTTCATAAAAATGGTAAAATTCGCGAAAGAGGTAAAAATGAGACTTATGGCTTTGATAAATGCGTAAGGACGTCTATATCAAATAAAATCATTACTAAAGAGCAAGCCCTTACATTACAAACAATTAATGGATTAAGAGATGCTGCTCAACATTATATGGTTGATATTTCTGAACAGCAGTTATATGTGCACTCACAAGCAGGATTGACTTTATTTAAGGATATTTTAATGTTAACTTTTCAAAAAGACTTATTGGATGAACTACCTGAGAGAGTTTTGCCTATTTCAACTACTCCTCCTCTTGATATTGATGCTCTTTTTGAAAATGAAATGAGTGAAATAAAAAAATTGCTTTTGCCAGGATCTAGAAAGAAAAAGGAAGCTACATTAAAATTAAGGTCATTAACCATTTTTGATCGTAATTTAAGAGGAGAAACTTTCCAGCCAAGTGAAAATTATCTTAATAAATTAGCTGATCAAGTTAAAGATTCAAAAGATTGGAAAGATCTTTTTCCAGGTGTTGCAGTTATTAACTTAACAACTGATGGGGTAGGAACGAATATATCTTTAAGAATTACTAAAAAAGAAGGAATTCCAGTAAATATTGTTCCTGAAGATACCCCTGGCGCTACAACTGTTGCCTTAAAAACTGTTGATACTTCGGGTTACTATAATTTATCACATACTAAGCTTGCTAAAAAGGTTAATCTAACATCTCCAAGGTTAACCGCTCTTTTAAAACATCTAAACTTAAAAGATGATCCTGAATGTTATAAAGAATTTGAATTTGGTAAAGTAACACACCCTAGGTATTGTAAAAAAGCAATTAAAAGAATTAAAGAAGAATTAGAAATTATTGATATGGATGAAATTTGGAGTAAACATAGGCCTGAACATCTTAATAGGATGGGGGAAATAAGGAATGAGAAATCTAAACGAGGAAAAAGTAGAAAAAGGCGCTATTGAAATTCTTTTAGAAATGGGTTATCAGTATGTCCCCGGCCCTGACCTAGCCCCAGACGGCCCATTCCCAGAAAGAGAACTCTACTCCGATGTAGTACTTACAAATAGACTAAGAAAGGCCATAAATAAACTAAACCCCAACATCCCACCATCGGCCAGGGAAGAAGCTGTAAAGAAGGTTTTAAGATCAAAATCCAACGATCTCCTATCCAATAACCACCACTTTCACCAGCTACTGGTTAATGGGATAGATGTAGAATACAGGGAAAACGATACCATCAGGGGAAATAAAGTCTATCTCTTAGACACCCAGAACCCCTCCAATAACGACTTTCTGGCGGTAAATCAATTCACCATCATAGAAAACAATCACAACCGCCGGCCAGATATTATTCTATTCATAAACGGCCTACCACTGGTAGTAATAGAACTGAAAAACCCGGCTGATGAGAAGGCCACCCTTAAAACTGGTTATAAACAACTGCAAACTTACAGGGCAGAACTTCCTTCTCTATTCCAGTTTAATGAAATTCTCATAACTTCTGATGGTATGAAAGCAAAGGCTGGAACTTTAACCAGTTCCTGGGAACGTTTCATGCCCTGGAAAACCATTGATGGTAAGATCATAACTTCGGACACTTTCCAGTTAGAAGTCATGCTCCGGGGAATGCTCAACCAGAAAGTTATTTTAGATTTAATAAAACACTTCATTATTTTTGAGCGGCAAAAGGAAATAACAAAAAAACTGGCTGCTTACCACCAGTACCACGCTGTAAATAGGGCCGTCCACGCAACAATAGAAGCATCCCAACCAGAGGGAGATAGAAAGTGTGGAGTGGTGTGGCACACCCAGGGCTCAGGTAAGAGTCTGATTATGGCCTTCTATTCAGGTAAATTAGTTTTAGAAATGGACAACCCAACCATAGTGGTTTTAACTGATAGAAACGACCTGGACGATCAGTTATTTGGAACCTTCGTCAAATCTAAGGACCTTTTAAGGCAGGAACCACAACAGGCCGATTCCAGAGACAAACTCCAGGAACTATTAAAAGTGGCCTCTGGGGGAATTGTCTTCACCACTATCCAGAAATTCCTACCAGAAAAAGATACTAAATACCCCAGGTTATCAGACCGTACCAACATCGTGGTTATAGCTGATGAGGCCCACCGCAGCCAGTATGAATTTATTGACGGATTTGCCCGGCACATGAGAGATGCTCTACCCCATGCATCTTATATTGGTTTTACAGGAACTCCAATTGAACTGGGAGATAAAAATACGGTTCAGGTCTTTGGAGATTACATAGATATATACGATATAGAACAATCTGTGGCTGATGGGGCCACGGTACGAATTTACTATGAGAACCGGCTCATTAAACTGGACATGGATGAAGCCAAAAAGGCTTTAATCGACCCAGATTTTGAGAATATTACTGAAGGGGAAGAAGCGGAAATAAAGGAAAAACTAAAGAGCAAATGGGCCCGCACCGAGGCCATAGTAGGTAGTAAAAAAAGAATAAAAGAAATGGCTCAAGATGTGGTAAATCACTTCACTTCCCGATTAGATGCACAGGATGGTAAGGGAATGATTGTAGGTATGAGCAGAAGAATCTGCATAGACCTCTACAATGAAATAATTAAATTAAAACCAGAATGGGAAAGTGAAGACGATGATAAGGGCTTTTTAAAGGTGGTTATGACTGGTTCTGCTGCTGATGGTGAGGACTGGCAAAAACATATCCGGAACAAGCAGAGGAGAAAAGAACTGGGTGAAACCTTTAAAGATCCAGATTCTGAAATTAAACTGGTAATTGTAAGGGATATGTGGCTCACAGGTTTTGATGTGCCTAATTTACACACCATGTACATAGATAAACCTATGCAGGGCCATGGACTGATGCAGGCCATAGCCCGAGTTAATAGAGTTTATCCGGATAAGGAAGGAGGACTCATAGTCGATTATCTGGGCATTGCGGTCGAATTAAAAAAAGCCATTCACTCTTACACTGTAGGTGGAGGTAAAGGTAAACCTGCTTTTGATCAGGATAAAGCTGTAGGGTTAATGCTTGAAAAATACGATGTGGTTAAATCCATGTTCCACAACTTTGATTATAATGAATATTTCACTCCAGACACTACTAAACAATTAAGAATTCTTTTGCGAAGTATGGATCATATTCTAGGACTATCAGATGGAAAAAACAGGTTCTTAAAAAATGTAAATGAACTCTCCAAATCCTTTGCCCTATCTGTTCCCCATGATCGAGCTTTAGCAATAAGAGATGAAGTAAAATTATTTAAAGCTGTTAAGGCCCAGTTAATGAAAAATGATGATGAGGAAGAAAGGCCAAAACTCAGCAAAGAAGAGATGGAACTGGCCATAAAACAGATTGTTTCTGATGCTATCACTTCTGAAGGAGTTATTCCCTTAACTGGAACCAAGAATCTTAAAGGTAAGGGAATACAAAACCAGGATATTTCTATTCTCTCGGATGACTTTTTAGAAGAAGTTAGTGCCATGCCCCAGAAGAACCTGGCCGCTGAATTATTAGAAAAACTTTTAAAGGAACAGATACGCACCAGATCACGGAAAAATGTGGTGGAAGGAAGATCATTTGCAGAAATGCTGGATAATGCCTTAATAAAATACAGAAACCGCAGTATCGACAGTGCAGAAATAATTAAGAACCTTATTGATATAGCCAAACAAATCAGAGAAGCTGATCAAAGAGGAGATAATCTGGGCCTCAGTGAATATGAACTGGCCTTTTATGATGCTTTAATGGTTAATAAAGAAGCTGGAGAAGTTATGGGCTATGATGAATTAAAGAAAATTGCTATGGAACTGGTGAGAACCATTAAAAGTAATGTAACTATTGACTGGACCTTAAGGGAAAATGTTCAGGCCAAAATGAGAGTGGCCGTTAAAAAGATACTTAAAAAACATAAATATCCATCTGAAGAGACTCAAAAGGCTGTGGAGATTGTATTGGAGCAGGCTAAAGTGGTTTGTGAGGAGTGGGCCGAGGCTCATTCTTAAGGATGAAATATTCACAGGATTAGAAAAAGAAATAAGTAATAATTTATAGATGATTATTTATGAAATTTAAGGTCTTTGTCAGTGGGAATCAGAACGAACTTAAAGATGAAAGGTTTGCTATTAAAAATGTTATAGAAAGCACCCCTATTATTCAAAAGCATTTTGACCCTTTTTTGTTTGAAGATTTGCCTGCTGGTAGTCGTGATGCTGTTTCAACATATTTAAGTGAAGTAAAAAGTAGCGATATTTATATTGGAATTTTAGGCAATTCTTATGGTCCAAAAAATGAAAATGGGATTTCTGCAACTGAATTAGAATATGATACATTTTTAGAAAATGTTACTGATGGTGAAATATTACTATTCATTAAAGGTCATAACGACAGTTTGCGAGATTCAGAAACCACCGAATTTTTTAGCAAAGCCAAAAAATTGTCTGTTTACAAACGATTTAATTCCATTAAAGACCTTAAAGATGGAATAATAATGAGTTTAGAGTCTTTTTTAATCAGCGAAGGCCGCATTAGTTTTGAAGAATTTGATGATAGGATTAATCCAGAAATTGGCTGTGATGCAATTGATGAAAATGAAGTAAAAGATTTTCTGGAAAAAGGAGCCATTAATATGGATCTTAAAATTCCGAATATTCCTATAAAAAATATTTTAGATAGTTTAGAAGTTTTAAAAGAAAATAAAGGTCAAATAAATCCCACTGCAACTACAGTTCTTTTTTTCAGTCAACAAGCATCAGATTATTTCCCCCAAAATGAAATTCGAATCGCTCGTTTTGATGGGATTACTCGAGGAGCTTCCGTTATTGATAAACAGGGAATAAAAGGTCCTTTTTACAAAATAATAGATCAAACGGAGAATTTTTTCCGTCGGAACACTCGCACAGCACATAAAATAGTGGATTTCAAAAGAGTTGATATTCCAGAATATCCATATTCTGCTATAAGGGAGGCCCTTGTCAATGCTATAGCTCATAGAGATTATAATCGTACTGGGGCACCTATTCTCTTTTACATATATGATGATAGAGTTGAGATTATTAGTCCAGGGGGATTAGTATCAGAGGTAACCCTCAGAAATATCGGTTCAAAGCACGAAGCCCGTAATCGAAACATATGTCGAATTTTCCATGAAACTAAAGATATGGAAAAGTTGGGTACAGGTATTCATGATATGCATGACTATGGTCTCTCTGAGCCAGAATTTAGACTTTATGATAAATCATTTGCCGTTATATTCTATGGACCTGGAGAAAATATTTTAGATCTTGTATCGATCATACCTGAAGATAGGAAAACTGATTTAAAAGTTTTGGGATTAAATGATAGGCAGATAAAGGCGCTGGAAATGATGGTTAATGATGGCGAATCATTTACAAGAATTAGCTATGAAGAAAAATTTGCAGTATCCTCCAGAACCGCTTCAAGAGATTTAAAAGGATTAATAGATAAAAATCAGATAAAAACAATAGGTATAGGAAAAAATATCCGTTATAATGCACTTTAAATACTATGGCGAGAAAACTTAAATTTTGGCGAGTAAGTGGCGAGCAAACATTATCATAATTTAAAGATCATGTGATGTGAAAAATTAAGTTATGGCGAGAAAATGGCGAGTAAAATAGATTACCTAAAACTTAAAGATTCAAAAAATGACATGATAATTTAAGCTTACCTAAATGACACGCAAATCAAAATGATGACATGCAAAATGGAACGTATTTTTTAGTAATGTGAGGCTGTGTCGTGGGTTTGATTTTGATTTTTTTAAATTTTCTATTATTTTTTTAAAATCTATTGATCTCTATTAATTATTATGTATTTTTCTCATATTTTTCTTTTGTTTTTTTGAGAAAA
>Ga0136715_1000271_pt1 | contig 11055 bp, 8 predicted proteins | sample SedPBSmetaG_FD_104916 | JGI IMG/M metagenome (GOLD analysis project Ga0136715, IMG submission 104916) | Freshwater sediment bacterial and archeal communities from Indian Creek, Illinois, USA to study Microbial Dark Matter (Phase II) -... | ecosystem: Environmental > Aquatic > Freshwater > Creek >...
CAGGCTTGTAAGTAAAACCTAGCACGTGGAATGGCATGCTACCCAGCGGCAGGAGCACTACGCCCTGTTCAGTAGGTCAGGCTTTACGCAAGAACTACAAGCGCTCGCCGCACGCAGAGAGAACTTGATGCTTGTACCGCTACAAGAGAACTGGTTTCGAAATTAGCTAACGTCCACGCGGGCAGAGCAAGTTCTTGAGTGACGCGAGCTCGGTTTCTTGTCCGAGGTAGAACTGTAAAGCCTCTAAGTTGCGGTGCAACGCCGCAGGTGTCCAATAAGGGATGGCTAACGCCCCGCGTTTTTCGCGCGGGGTCTCCTTTAGTGCGCAGAAGTGTCGCGTGAGATGCCCTGCCAAGACAATTCGGTAATAGACTGCTAGCCTTAGCATATTCCTCTCTGCAGCCCTAGCCTCATCCACAGCAGCAAACCGCGCCGACAGATAGTGTTTCATCAAGGCCAGCTCTTCGGCGACGGCTAACGGCATGGCGGGGTCGCACAAAAGCTCGACGACATCGAGCAGGCTAATGTCGCGCCGTAGACGCCCGTAGTCAAGCGGCCGCACTTCGCCGCTAAACACATACAAACCGCGCGGCGAAGCATCAGCTAACCTCGGGCCCACATAGTCTGCGCCTGCTGTCCATAAGGGGCTTGTGGACTCAAGTATCTGCTGGTGAGACGTCTCTGCCGATAGCACCCCCGCTTCGCCCAGAGTCTCGATAGCCTCTCCGAGTTGGCGACGGACGACCTGTTCGTTGTGCGCTCCCCGACTGGGGAAGCTTAACGCGAGATTAGCACATCCCTCATGGAACGCAGCCAAGGTCGTAAGAAAATTCTCTAGCAGCCTTAGGCGTTCGTCTGCGCTGCCGTGGTGCAGCACCTTATCTAGACGATCCACGCCCAAAGGACCGAGCAAAGCAATATGCTGCGCTCGGTCATAGGCAATTAAGCGTGGAAACAAGACTGTGCAAGCATTGAGATGTCGCAACTGTTCAATCTCGCGGTCAAACTGCGCAGCCTTTTGTTCAATGAGTTTACGCTCGGCCGTCAACTCACGCAGGGGGTCCTCCTTGAACTTTTCGCCCGGCTCTGTTGAAGTTTGTGTGCTCAACAAGTTCTCGGGGTTCTGCATCAGGTCTAAGTCTGCGGCAATGATCGTCTTCTGCTCGCGCTGACGCTGTAGCGACTCCAAAGGATAGAGGACCTGAACGGTTGCCTGCTGTTGACTGCCATCGCTATACTCGGCTTCGACCTGATAGTAGACATGTTCCTCGATCTCACTGTGTGGTAGCCACCTAGCCACACGAGCCAGCTTAACCTTACTCGGTCCTCGCCCTGCACTGTCTTTGAGAAACCGCGCCAGAAAACGCCGATTAAGGCGCAAGTCAGCAGGCAAGAGCATCCGCCAGACTACCAGCGCAACAGCGACTAGAGCGAGCAGGTAAAGGACCAACATTAGACGGGATACCCATCCTTCTTGGCCGCTAAGTCATAGTCGACGCCATACTTGAGAGCATAACGGTCCTTAAAGAACTTCTCGGCGACCTGAGGGAAGAGAGCGTAAGAGAGGACGTCCTCCTCTTGCTCGAGCAGCGGCGCGACTCCCTGCTTGGCTGCAGGAAGCTCGGGTGCAAGTGTGTCGGCGAAGCGTCCGGACACCACCGACGTCTCTCCGATAATGCTGCGGCGGAAAGTCTCGTCAATTTGCCCAGGGAAGCGCCCGTACTGGCCCGCAAGGTAGTTTTTCACTTCGTTCGAGACCATCTTGTACCGCTGTCCGGCCACAACATTGAGCACTGCCTGGGTGCCGACAATTTGGCTGCTCGGTGTGACCAGTGGCGGGAAGCCAAGGTCGGCCCGCACACGCGGCACCTCAGCCAGTACCTCAGGCAGTTTGCTGACTTGGTCGCCCAGTTGCGAAATAAAGTTCGAAATCATGCCACCAGGTATCTGATACGATACGACGTTAGTGTCTACGGTATAGGCGGAGCCTTTAATGTCGGGATAGTTGCCCAAGAGTTTCTTCAGCCGTTCGCTAACGCGCGACAACGCATTAAGATCCAGCTCGGTGTCATAGGGGGTCCCCTGCAGCGCAGCCACCATGGTCTCGGTGCAGGGCTGGCTTGACCCTAAGGCGAGCGGCGAAAGTGCAGTATCAATTACGTCCACCCCGGCTTCCACTGCCTTCAAGTACGACATAGCCGCCATGCCACTGCTGTAGTGCGAGTGGATGTCAAGGGGAAGCGCAAACTCCGCTTTGAAACGCGTTACTAACTCAAAGGCGTCTTGTGGCGCAATCAATCCGGCCATGTCCTTGATGCAGAGCGAGTCTACGCCCATCTCTACAATCTCTCGCGCCGTCTCTACAAAGTGATCAATACTGTGTAAGGGGCTGATGGTGTAAACTACAGTACCTTGCGCGTGCCCGCCAAACTCCTTCACGGCGCGAATGGCGGCTCCCATGTTACGCGTGTCGTTCAGGGCATCGAAAATACGTATGATGTCGATGCCGTTCTTTAAGGCGAGGCGGACGAACTCGCGCACCACGTCGTCGGCGTAGTGGCGATAGCCCAGCACGTTCTGTCCACGCAACAACATCTGCAGTTTGGTGTCGGGCAAAGCACGCCGTAGGGCGCGTAGCCTATCCCACGGGTCTTCGTTGAGAAACCTTAGACAGCTGTCAAACGTGGCCCCACCCCACACTTCCATAGAATGAAACCCGATCCTATTTAAGTCCTCGCAGAGGGGAAGCATATCCCCGGTCTTCATGCGCGTCGCCATTAAGCACTGCTGACCGTCACGTAACGTGGTATCCATCACGCGAACTTTCATTGCTCTCACTCCTTACCATTAGCCTTTGTACTCAGGATACTGTATGTATTCGCCCTTGGCAAGACCTCGCTTGGCACGCCTCGCGGGCTGGCGCATAGAATGGTGCATCACGACTTTAAAGGGGGATATGCGATGCGAAAAATGCTCACGGTGCTGGCGATGATGGTGTTGATAGCCGCGAGTGTCTTAAGTGGAGGGTGCCAAAGACGCATAGAAGTGCGCGATATCGTGTTGTCTGAGGTCATTCACTCAATCTTCTATGCTCCCCAGTATGTCGCCCTCCATAAGGGCTTCTTCCTCGCGGAAGGCTTAAACGTCAGGCTGGAAGTAGCGCAGGGCGCCGATCGGGGTGCTGCGGCACTGCTCGCCGGCAGTGCGCAGGTCGCGCTGTTTGGCAGTGAGGCCGCCATTTACACTTGGCAACAGGGGGCACTAAATCCCATTATAGCGTTTGCGCTGCTGTGTCAGCGGGATGGCTCCTTCCTTGTGGGACGCACGCCGGACCCCGACTTCACTTGGCAGGATGTTGTTGGTAAGACGATTATCGGGGGACGTCGCGGTGGAGTGCCGCAAATGGTGTTGGAGTATGTCTTGAAAGCGCATGACATCACCCCACAAAGCGATGTCACCATCGTGCAAAACATTGGGCTCGGGGCAACTGCTGCCGCCTTCGCCGGGGGGACAGGAGATTTTGTGCAGTTATGGGAGCCCTCGGCTAGCCGCCTCGTCAATGCCGGTGCAGGATACATTGTGGCAGCTATGGGCAAGTACAGCGATGTGCTACCTTACACGGCCTTTCATGCCACGCAAACTTACATGCGAGAGAATCCCGATGTAATCGCAGCTTTTACCCGTGCCATTTATCGCGCCCAGAGGTGGGTGCATGACCACACGGCCGACGAAATCGCCAAAACTATCCAACCGGCTTTCCCCGATATGGCGCTCGAGGACATGACTAACATCATCGCTCGCTACAAGGAGCTAGGTGTATGGGCCCTGAATCCCATTATTTCCCGGGAGGCCTTCGACCACCTGCAAAACATTATGCTTGAAGCAGGCGAACTTACTGCCAAGGCCCCTTACGAAGCGGTCGTGAATACGACTGTAGCGGAGCGCATCATCAACGAGCGGAGATAGGAGCCAAGGAGGCCTGTCATGTCACGCGCAATTGTGCTCACGAACATCGGTCACACCTACATGACCACAGGTGGCGAGACAAATGCCATTGAGAACATCAACCTCACCATTGCAGAAGGGGAGTTTCTTGGCATCGTCGGCCCGAGTGGCTGCGGCAAGTCCACGTTACTGTCACTGATGGCCGGGTTAGTCAAACCGACTACAGGTAGGATAGAGGTGTTCGGTAAACAGGTAGTAGGGTCCGACGGTACTTCGGCGTATATGTTACAACAAGACTGCCTTCTCGAGTGGCGCACTGTCCTAGGCAATGCTCTCTTGGGGTTAGAAATAATGCGGCGGCTCACACCCGCTAGTCGAGCGCGCACAAACGCGTTACTGGTGGAGTACGGCCTTAAGGAATTTCGGCATTTGCATCCGCGGCAACTCTCGGGAGGTATGCGGCAGCGGGTTGCGCTGATACGCACCTTGGCTGTAGAGCCCGCCGTGTGCCTCTTGGATGAACCGTTCTCGGCCTTAGACTACACCTCTAGGCTTAGTCTGCAAGAGGATGTCAGCTCGATTCTCCGTAAGGCCGGCATTACCTGTGTGCTGGTCACCCATGACATCCCCGAAGCCATTGCACTCTGCGATCGTGTCGTTGTGCTGACAAACCGACCGGGTAAGGTCAAGGCAGATCTACCTATAGTTTTATCATGCAAGGATATCTCCCCCATGAGCCGTCGACAAGCACCAGAATTCCGAGTATATTTCAAGCGAATATGGGAGGAGATGGAACAAAGTGTTAAGGCAAACCTTGCGTAACTACTATCTTAGCACCGGCCAAGCCCAGACTATCGGTCATGCTTCCTACCTCGCCCATGCGCTACTTCATCGTCTGCGAACTCGCATCACACAACTCGCAATACTGCTCGGGTTTTTCGGCACATGGGAAGCAGTCGCGCACTACCGATTGATGGATGTCTTTCTCATCAGCAGCCCGTCGCGGGTATGGCAAACGATACTCTGGCTCTATGCCGATGGCCTTCTCTTCTGGCATGTCGGGGTCACAACTCTGGAGACCATAGTTGGTTTTGTGAGCGGCACCATCATTGGCACATTCACAGCCGCTTTATTGTGGTGGTGGCCCTCCCTGTTCGAAATAGTTGACCCTTACCTGATTGTGCTCAACAGCTTGCCCAAGATCGTTCTCGGTCCGTTGTTCATCATCTGGTTCGGCACGGGCTACGTCACGATCATCGCCATGGCGCTGGCTATCTCCCTCATTACCACCATCATTGTGGTTCACAGCGGCTTTTCACATGTCGATACGTTACGGCTAAAGCTTGCCCGCTCCTTTGGCGCTACCAAATGGCAGACATTTCTCGTTATCGTTCTACCCGGGAGCTTCCCCACCATTGTTTCTGCGCTTAAAGTGAATGTGGGCCTCTCTTGGGTGGGCGTAATCGTGGGTGAGTTTTTGGTGTCACGCGCGGGGCTAGGCTACCTCGCCATTTACGGCGGGCAGGTGCTTAACATGCATCTCGTAATGACGAGCGTCATGCTCCTCGCCGTGGCGGCAACTGTGATGTACCAAGCAGTGGCCCTGCTCGAACAAAAGGTAATGGCAATACACCAAGTAGGGCAATCATGATAACAAGAAGAGAGGGCTAAGGCCCTCTCTTCTTGTTACGTGGCAGTTTTAGCCAGTAAGTGAACGCCACGCAGTCGGCACATGGCGGTGTTAACAAGCAAGGCGATGAGCTTCGGAAAGGAAAGCCCCGCTACTTCCGCCGAAACAGGAAAATCGCTGTAGCCAGGCGCCAGCCCCGGCAGTGGGTTAAGCTCAATAACGTAGGGACGGCCGTCCTCGCTCAGTCTAAAGTCCACTCTGGCAAAATCCCGACATCCAAGAGTCGCGAAAGCACGCAGAGCATAGTGTCGCATGACCTGCGCTATCTCCTCGTCTAGCGGTGCGGGGCACAAGAAGTATTCGCGTGCCGTCCATTCCTTTTTGAACTGGTACGTGTACATGTTGTTAGCTGAATCAGGCACTTTAGAGAAGTCGATTTCCATGACCGGTAAAGTGAAGGCCTCATCCCCATTGCCGATGATGCCGATAGTAAACTCGCGTCCGGCAACGAATTCCTCCACCAGAGCCGGTTGCTTGTAGGCGCGGCAAATGTAGTCGACCTGCTGCCTAAGCTCTACCTCGTTGTCAACACGCGAACTTGCGCTGATACCCATGGAAGAACCCTCGTGCGCCGGCTTTACAATCAGTGGGAAGGAAAGCGCGTCGTCTAGTGGATAAGTCGGGTCGTGGAACAACTGAAATCGCGGCGTGGGGATCCCGTCATGGAGGAGTATCTTTTTCGTGGTGGACTTGTCAAGGCTCATAGCCAGGGTCAGAACGTCTGAACCGGTGTAAGGGAGACCGATCATTTCGAGCAGTGCCGGAATCTGTGCCTCTCTGTTTCTGCCCCGGTAACCCTCACAAATGTTAAATGCAAGGTCGAAGCTTCCATGCACAAGCGGGAACAGTGCGGCCGGGGTGCCTTGCATACAAGATACTTCACACCCAGCCTGTTCAAGCGCGTCTCTAATCGCCTCGATGGTGCTGGCTGAGTCTAACTCGGCCAGCAAGTCAGGAGGGTCGTCATCGCTCTCCTGTATCTCACCTTTTAGATTGTACAGCAACACTACTCTTAGTCCCATTCTCCTGCCCCCATTATGTCTTTTGCGGACGTGCCAAGGCACGTCCCTACTGTCATACTGTCATGTCTTTTGCGGACGTGCCAAGGCACGTCCCTACTGTCATACTGTCATGTCTCTTGCGGGCGTGCCAAGGCACGTCCCTACTGTTACGATTGTAGGGTTCTCAGCATGTGACTCCAAAGCAAGTCCATGCCGCTGTTGCCCTGCGAGGAAGTAACAAGTAGTTCCTCCGGAACTATAGACAGAGCCTCGCCGATGACCTTCAGATGTTGCGCCAGGCGGGAACGAGCTACTTTGTCGGCTTTGGTGGCCACCACCTTCAGAGGAATGCCCGTACTCTGCACAAGTGTATGAAACAGACAGTCGTCGGCTGATGGAGGATGGCGAACATCCATTAATTGCAGCACGAGCCGCAATTGTGTGCGCTTTTGCAGGTACTCCTGTAAACGTTTACGGGTTATTGCCCGCTCGGCCTGCGAAAACTTGGCGTACCCATAGCCGGGCACATCAACAAGATGAAGCATCCCATTGATGAGGTAGAAGTTCATGAGCCTAGTCTTCCCAGGCTGACCAGACGTGCGAGCTAAAGCCCGGCGTCCGAGCATGGAATTGATCAGAGACGATTTGCCTACATTGCTCCGACCGATAAGAGCAATCTCGGGTAGTACACTGGCGGGCATCTTGCCGATCTCTAATGCTGATGTGACTAGCTCCGCCGACACCACCTTAAGCATGCGGCTCTTCCGTGCTAAACGCCACTTCGAAGACTTCAGACATGTTCTCTACGAGTTTGATGTTGATGCGCCGCAAGATGTTGCGCGGCACTTCCTCGAGGTCACGTTTGTTGTCCTTGGGCACGACCACAGTCTTAATGCCGGAACGATGGGCGGCCAAGAGTTTCTCCTTTAGTCCACCAATGGGAAGCACCCGCCCGCGCAGCGTAATCTCGCCCGTCATGGCTACATCCTTGCGTACGGCCCGCTTAGAAAGGGCCGAGGTTAGCGCGGTAGCCAGCGTAATGCCTGCTGATGGCCCGTCCTTAGGTATGGCGCCTTCGGGCACATGTACGTGGATGTCACAGTTCTGATAGAAGTCGACATCGATACCTAGTTCACTAGCCCGCGAACGCACGTAACTGTATGCGGCTTGCGCCGATTCCCGCATGACTTCGCCAAGTTGACCCGTAAGAATTAGGTTGCCTTTGCCCTGCATCACCGTGACCTCGATCGTCGCGGTATCCCCACCCGTCTCCGTCCACACCAAGCCGGTCGAAATGCCGACTTCATCGCGTTGCTCAGAGGGATTAAAGCGATAGCGCGGAACCCCAAGGAAGTTCGGCACGTTCTGCACGCTGACCGAAAATGAGCGTGTCGCCCCGGCCACAACTTCTTTGGCCACTTTGCGGCATACGCTGGAGATTTCGCGTTCGAGGCTGCGCACTCCTGCCTCCCGCGTATATTCGTGAATGATTTTGCGCAGTCCCTGTTCCCCAAAGGACAACTGCTCTTTCTTCAGACCATGCGCGCTGACGGCTTTCGGCACAAGATGACGATTAGCGATTTCTAGCTTTTCTTCTTCTGTGTAGCCAGAAATCGTGATAATCTCCATGCGATCTTGCAGCGGCCTCGGAATCCCGTACTTAGAATTGGCCGTGGTCAGGAACAGCACTTGCGACAAATCAAACGGAAGTTCGATGTAGTGGTCGGAGAACGTGTTGTTTTGCTCGGGGTCTAGAACCTCAAGCAGTGCGGCCGAGGGGTCGCCGCGAAAGTCCATGCTCATCTTATCCACTTCATCGAGCAAGAACAAAGGGTTGCGTGACTTTGCTTGCCGAAGCACCTGGATGATGCGCCCCGGCATCGCCCCCACGTAAGTGCGGCGATGTCCGCGAATCTCGGCCTCATCTCGTACGCCGCCCAGGGACATGCGTACGAAGTTGCGCCCCAGCGCCCGCGCAACCGAACGGGCCAAGGAGGTTTTGCCCACTCCCGGGGGACCCACTAGGCACAAGATCGGACCTTTCAGTTGCTTCGTTAGGTGTCTTACCGCTAGATATTCCACGATGCGGGACTTAACCTTCTCCAGTCCATAGTGATCTTCGTCCAGGATTTGCTCCGCGCGTTTGATGTCGAGTGTGTCTAGCGTTAAATTACTCCATGGCAGAGACAGCATCCAGTCTAGGTAATTGCGCACCACTACCGCCTCAGCTACTCCAGGGGGCATGCGCTCTAAACGGTCTATTTCCTTTTGGCAGCGCTCGGCCACTTCTGTCGGGAGCTCTAGCTCTTCGACTTTTGTACGCAGCTCCTCGGCCTCGCCGCCGCGGTCGTCTTTGTGCCCTAACTCCCGTTGAATCGCCTTCATCTGTTCCCTTAGATAATACTCTCGCTGATTCTTTTCCATTTGCTTGCGCACACGGCTGTTGAGGCGCTTCTCGATGTCAAGTATTTCTAGCTCCCGCGCTAACACTTCGCCCAGCAACTCTAGGCGCTCAACGACATCTACAGCCGCGAGTAATCTTTGCTTATCCTCAATAGTGAGGTTAAGATGTGTAGCTATGGCATCAGAAAGTTGCCCTGCTTTGTCAATCGCGCTGACAGCGACAAAAACTTCAGGGGCAATCTTCTTGCCTGACTTGACATATTGCTCAAAACTGCCGAGCGCTCGTCGCATGAGGGCTTCCACATACACCGAGGACACGTTCTCATCAGGCATGACCTCAACGTCAGCCAGCATGTAAGTGGCCCCCTGCGTGACACGCTCGATTTGTGCCCTAGCCTGCCCTTCCACTAGCACGCGAATCGTTCCACCCGGCAGGGTGACAACTTGCTTGATGGTAGCGATTGTCCCGACTGTGTGTAGGTCCGTATGAACAGGGTCCTCCACATTAACGTCCAACTGTGTAGCCAGAAAAATCTCGTTATCAATGTGCATGGCCGCATTGACAGCCTCAATAGACCGGCTGCGCCCAACATCAAGATTAATAACACTCGTAGGGAAGACAAGATATCCCCTCAACGGTAGCAATGGGTATTGCCCGTATTGTTTTTCCATTACCAAAAACGCCTCCTCAGACTAGAGCCCGCCAGCCCTGACCAGAGCGCGGGTGCCAACTCTAGTATACGCCACATCTACCCAGCTCGCTAGAGTGGCCTAGCGAGCTCAGTGACAATGGCATGCTCGATGGCTTCCTGCACGTGCCGAATGGGTACTACCTCAAGTCCGGCGATGCCGGCAAAACTGTCCTGCCAATTCTCGGCCGGAATCAGCGCTTTCTTCACACCTGCCATCGCGGCCGCTTCCAGCTTGGCGGCTACTCCCCCTACCGGCTTCACCATGCCGCGCACAGATATTTCTCCGGTCATGGCTACTAAATTGCTTACTGCTATTTGCTTAATAGCTGAATATGAACCCACAGCGATAGCCACTCCGGCCGAAGGTCCATCCACCGGTGTTCCCCCCGGAAAATTGATGTGTAGGTCGTACTTGTGGGGGTCCTCCTCCAAGAGGTGTCTCAACACAGTCAGCACCGTTTCCACAGAGCTTGCAGCCATGCTTCTGCGCCGGATCATGTGGTTGTGGCTACCGATTTCCTCTTCCTCGGCAATACCCGTAACCCTGATTGAACCACGCGTCGATGCGGGAATCGCAGCTACTTCCAGCTCTAACAGTGTGCCTAAGGCTGGTCCGAACACCGCTAAGCCGTTCACCACCCCTATCGCAGGGGATGCAGGCACCTTGGGTTCATATCGTGGTGTGCAGTGGGTGGAGTTCACGACCCACTCAATGTCTTCCACGCGGAGCATCGTTCGGCCTTCGCCGGATGCCACCCCAGCTGCAATCTGAATAATGTTAACTGTCTCACGGCCGTTGTGAGCATACTTAGCGAGAAGTTCATTGGCCCTAGGTTCAAGTTCAATGCCAATGCGCTGCGCGGCATTAATGGCTATGGTGAGCAGTTGCCGCGACCGTAACGGACGGAAAAATATCTCCAGACAACGCGACCGCACGGCGGGCGGGATATGCTCGGGTGAACGCGTCGTCGCTCCCACGAGACGAAAATCGGCAGGTAACCCATTAGTAAAGATGTCGTGGATGTGTTTAGGGACGTTGGTGTCTTCCGATGAATAGTACGCGCTCTCCAAGAAGACTTTCCTGTCTTCTAACACCTTAAGCAATTTGTTCATCTGCACCGGGTGCAGTTCGCCAATTTCGTCAATAAACAATACGCCACCGTGTGCCCGCGTTACGGCCCCGGGTTTAGGCTGAGGGATGCCCGCCATGCCCATCGGACCTGCCCCTTGGTAGATGGGGTCGTGCACCGACCCGATGAGCGGGTCGGCAATGCCGCGCTCGTCAAACCGCGCGGTGGTCGCATCTAACTCTACGAACTTAGCA
>Ga0136715_1000277_pt1 | contig 10954 bp, 9 predicted proteins | sample SedPBSmetaG_FD_104916 | JGI IMG/M metagenome (GOLD analysis project Ga0136715, IMG submission 104916) | Freshwater sediment bacterial and archeal communities from Indian Creek, Illinois, USA to study Microbial Dark Matter (Phase II) -... | ecosystem: Environmental > Aquatic > Freshwater > Creek >...
AAATTACCCATACTGAGGTGAACAGTGGTATGAAGTGGGATGAAGGGAGGTCAAGTTAGATGTTCGTGGGGCATTTTGTGCACTCTATTGATGAGAAAGGCAGGTTGTCACTGCCGGCGAAGTTTCGCGAGCGGCTTGGCTCGTCCTTTGTCACCACCCATGGGCTAGATGGCTGTCTTTTTGTCTATCCTATGGCAGAATGGGAGGCCATTGCCGAACGACTTAAGGAGTTGTCCACGAGCAAGGGCAATGCCCGCGCATTCGCTCGGCTGTTCTTTGCCAGCGCAGAGGTGTGTGAGTGCGATAAGCAGGGGCGCGTTAACCTCCCACTTCACCAACGGGAACACGCTGGATTAGCAGGGGAGACGATCATTCTCGGCGCTAACAGCAGAGCTGAAATTTGGAGCAAAGAAAATTGGGAGCGTTACAAACGTGCGGCGCAAAGTGAGTACGAGGCCCTAGCCGAGGAGTTGCAGACCCCGATTTGAGACGAGGTGACCCATTCATGCACATTCCGGTCTTACTGGAGGAAACGTTAGCTGCCCTGGACTTAAGGCCAGGAGACAAAGTACTGGACTGCACTTTTGGGCAGGGAGGACATACCAAGGAGTTTCTCAGACACGTTGGACCAGAGGGCTTAGTCATTGGACTAGACGTAGATGCCGTTGCCGAGGCAGCAGCAGATGAGCTGAAGGGCTACCCCGCCTTCAGATTTGTCAGATGCAACTTTCGCGACCTAGACTCAGCACTGTCGATTATTGATGTGCCGCAGGTGGACAAGGTGTTCTTCGATTTGGGTGTATCTAGCCCTCAGATCGATACTGTGGAACGCGGGTTCTCCTACCAATACGACGCTAGGCTCGACATGCGCATGGATCGGCGCAAGAGTGTGAGCGCATTTGAAGCTGTCAACACATACTCAGAAGCAGAACTGGCACGAATCGTCAAGCAGTATGGGGAGGAGCGGTGGTCCAAGCGTATAGCAGCATTCATAGTCGAAGCTCGGGCCAAACGGCCGATTGAGACTACGCAAGAGCTAGTTAGCGTAATTAAGGCAGCCGTACCCAAAGGTGTCAGAGACAAAGAAGACCAGCATCCAGCCAAGCGGACGTTTCAGGCGCTGCGTATAGCTGTTAACGATGAACTTGGGTCCTTAGGTGAAGCGCTGACGAAGGCAGTGCAAGCACTCAACACAGGCGGGCGGCTTGCTTGCATCTCGTTTCATTCGCTGGAGGATCGAGCGGTGAAGAAGTTTATGGTTAGCAGCGCGAGAGAATGCACGTGCCCTCCGTCTATTCCGCAATGTGTGTGTCAAGTAGAACCTACCCTCCGGCTCATATCCCGCAAAGCTATCGTACCGACAGCAAGCGAAGTTAAGATGAACCCACGAAGCCGTAGTGCGCGGCTGCGCGTAGCAGAGCGGCTTTAGTTCTAATACATATGGGGAGTGAATAGCTGTGATACTAGCCACAAAGCCATTACCGCGGATGCCGCTTCCCGCCCACCCACAACCGAACCTGCCCCAGCCGGGACGCAAGCAACAACGCCAGCTAAAAAATCTCTATCGCTTGGCTTTGGTGTTGGCAGTGTTTGGCATATTGGCTTTTGGCGCGGTAGCGAGGGAGGCGAACATTTGGGCCCAGAACCGCTCTCTAGAGGAGCTCACAGCGAGAATCGTCCAGATAGAAGCGCACAATGTTGCGCTTAGGCTCGAGGTTGCCAGACTTAGTTCATCGGCCCACATTGAGCGAGTGGCGCGGGAGCGGTTAGGCATGCGTGAACCTACTGCCGAACAAGTGCTCACAGCGGGGGTACACAGCGGAGGCAACTAGAATTAGGAGGAAGCGAGCGTGTCAACTCCCAAGAGTTTGAAGGCCCGCGCAGGGGTGTTGCTCGTCATCTTTGTGATCGGATTGAGTGCGCTGATCCTGCGTCTTGGCTTCCTGCAGTTTATACGCGGACCTGAGCTTTCACGGCGGGCGATGGCGCAATGGATGAGGGACGTCCCCGTAGACCCTAGGCGGGGTGTCATCTATGATCGCAACAGGCGTGAACTAGCCATTAGCGCTGAAGTCGATACGGTGGTGGCCATACCGGCAAAGGTTGCGAACCCCACCGAGACGGCTCGACAGCTGGCCGCAGTGTTAGGGCTCGCTGAAGATGTGATCTTAGAGCGCGTGACCCGTCGTCGAGCATTAGTTTACGTGGCAAGAAAAGTCACCTCCGCACAGGCGGCCGCAGTCAGGGAGCTTGCACTCCCTGGAATTACGTTTAAAATTGAAACAGATCGGTTCTACCCGCATGGCACCCTGGCCAGCCACGTCTTAGGTTTTACGGGCGTAGATGGACAAGGGCTAAGTGGCGTTGAGCTCACATATGATGCCGTGCTGCGGGGCACGTCGGGGGAAATCCGTCACCCCACTGACGTTAGGGGGAACCCCCTGCCAAACGCCAGTGCCGAGTACGTTGCGCCCGTAGACGGGAAGAGCATTATCTTGACCATCGACGAAGTCATCCAGCACATAGTGGAGCGCGAGCTTGATCTCGCCATGACCAAGCATCAGGCTCAAGCTGCCCTAGCCGTGGCCATGAATCCAAAGACGGGCGAGATCTTAGCTATGGCTAACCGTCCTGGCTTTGACCCAAACCAGTTCAACCTCTATCCGGAGGAACTGTGGCGTAATGCGGTGGTATCCGACAGCTTTGAACCTGGCTCCACGTTCAAGGTGGTGACGGCCGCGGCGGGGCTGAATGAAGGCGTCGTGACCGAGACAGATCGTTTCTACTGCCCGGGCTATGTGATAGTTTCAGGTGTGCGGCTGGCGTGTTGGAGGGTGCGCGGACACGGCAGCCAGAGCTTCAGCGAAGTTATGGACCGTTCATGTAATCCTGGCTTCGTCAACGTAGGGCAGAAGTTGGGCCAAGCGTCATTGTTTAGGTACATCGCAGCGTTTGGCTTTGGCAGGAGAACGGGTGTAGACTTACCCGGAGAGGCTACGGGCATCATGTTCAGGCAAGTGGGGCCAGTGGAGCTCGCTACGACCAGCTTTGGGCAAGGTCCCTCGGTTACTCCATTGCAGCAGGTAGTGGCGATATCTGCCGTTGCCAACGGGGGCAGGACAATGCGCCCTCATGTGGTGAGTCAGGTAATTGATCACGCCGGTGGAATTGTGGAGACTAGAGCACCGGAGGTTGTATCTGAACCAATCACCGGCGAGACAGCGCAACGGGTGCGTGCACTTCTAGAGAGTGCGGTGACGCACGGCTCGGGGCGCAATGCTTTCATGCGGGGCTTTCGCATCGCGGGCAAGACCGGCACTGCGCAGGTACCGCGCCCGGGCGGGGGTTACTTTCCCGACAAGTACATCGCCTCATTTATCGGTTTCGCGCCTGCAGACGACCCTCAGATTGCGTTGCTCGTGATGGTTCGCGATCCCCAAGGACCCTACGGTTACTTTGGCAGCCAAGTCGCCGCTCCAACTTTTCGAGCCATGATGGCAGATATCCTGCGTTATCTCGACGTGAGACCCACACCGGACGTTACGGCACAACTGCAGTCGCGCCTAATTGATGTCCCGGAGCTGAGAGGCCTTACCGCCACGGCTGCTGTCGCGCATCTGCGCGACTTAGGACTCAACCTGCGCATGGAACAGGCGGGGACAATGATTGTGGATCAGACGCCAATGCCGGGCGCGCAGGTCAGCGCAGGTACCATGGTCATCGTGAGTCTCGGAGAGCCACCCACAATTGGTACTACCGTCGTAGTCCCGGACGTGCGTGGATTAACTATGCGTGATGCCAGCCTACGCATAGAGGGGATGGGGCTCCGCATTATTGTGGAAGGAACAGGGATAGCTGTCGAGCAAACCCCGACACCTGGGATGCAAGTGACGGTAGGTACCGGCGTGCGCATAAGATTTAGGCCATAATGCAGTGCAGGGAGCGTGGAAGAGTTGCGATTCTCGTATCTCACTCGAGGCTTGTCAGTCATGTCGGGCAGTGAAGACCATGATGTGACGGGTATAACTCATTCGGCGCGCGAAGTGCGTCCCGGCTTCATCTTTGTGGCGATAGTCGGGCGACAGGCAGACGGACACAACTTTATTCCAGAGGCCATCAGCCGTGGTGCGCTGGGTATAGTTTGTACTAAGTCCGTAGCGATGCCGTCCCATATGGCTTGGGCTATCGTGCTTGATGCACGTCTCGCGCTTGCCGAGCTGGCAGCCCGGTTTTACGAGCATCCCTCGAGCTCCCTGCGTGTAGTAGGGATCACGGGAACAAACGGCAAAACTACCACAGCCTTTCTTGTGAAGAGCATCTTGAGTAGCACGGGACGCAGTGTCGGCCTCATTGGGACCGTACAAATAGAGGTAGGAGGCACTGTGCTACCCATGAAATTTACTACGCCCGAGGCCCCTGAGTTACAGGGATTGTTACGGCAGATGCTCGATAGTGGAGCTAGTCACGCCGTCATGGAGGTTTCTTCGCATGCTCTGGCGCTACAGCGCGTAGCGCGGGTGGACTTTAGTACAACAGTGTTTACTAACCTCACGCAGGACCACTTGGATTTTCACGGTACCATGGAAGACTACTTTCTCGCCAAAGCCAGTCTGTTTACTGGACCACACGGCAGAACCGCGGTAATAAATGTTGATGACGGCTATGGTCAGCGCTTGGCAAAGACAAGTTGCGGACGGGTCTTAAGTTTCGGCCTCCAGAACGCAGCTGATTTGACCGCCAGAGCTATTCGCACCAGTGCGAGCGGTTCCGTTTTTACACTGCACACACCTTGGGGAGAGCGGGAAGTAAAAATTGTCACCCCCGGTACACACAGCATCTATAATGCATTAGCGGCCGCCGGTACAGCGCTTACCGAGGGGGCGACGCTAGAAGAAGTAGAGCGTGGGCTGCGTTTGCCAGGTGTGCCCGGTCGCATGGAACCGATTATTGAGGGGCAGCAGTTTGCCGTGTTCGTAGATTACGCTCATTCTCCCGATGGCCTAGAGAATGTGCTGCGGGCTGTGCGTGCGTTCGCAGCGGGACGTGTCATTCTTGTTTTTGGCTGCGGAGGAGACCGTGACCGGGGTAAGCGCCCGATGATGGGAGAAATAGCTTGTCGACACGCCGATACGGTCGTCGTTACCTCCGATAATCCCCGCTCAGAGGACCCGCTGCAGATAATCGCTGACGTTATGCCGGGGCTACGCAATGGGGAGGGTCGTTGTCGCGTGGAAGTCGAGCCCGACCGCCGCGTGGCCATTGCTCATGCTCTGGCCTTAGCGGGTAATGACGACGTAGTGCTGATTGCCGGGAAAGGCCATGAAACTACCCAGATGACACGCGAGGGAGCCTTTCATTTTGACGACCGTGAAGAGGCGCGCATAGCTTTGAGGGGGCTACGCAGTTGACGGAGCTAAACCTCAACTGGGTAGCGGAAGTGACGGAAGGGCGACTCATGGGGCGAGCCACAACTGCCGAAGGTGTTGCCGTAGATAGCCGCAAAGTAAGGGCGGGGCAACTGTTTTTTGCGCTCGTAGGTGCAAGAGAGGATGGTCATGCGCACATAGGCGCAGCGCTTGAGGCGGGAGCAGTTGCAGTTGTCGTGTCGCGACCAAGCGCATACGGCTGCCCGACAATAGTCGTTCCGGATACCGGTCGGGCTTTGCGCATGCTGGCGCGCGCCTACATTAACACGCAAAAGGCGAAGATTGTGGCCATCACCGGCAGTGTGGGGAAAACCAGCTGCAAGGAGATGACGGCTGCAGCCTTGAGCTCCCAGTTCACTGTACTCAAGAGTGCAGGAAATCAGAACACGGAGATTGGCCTGCCCATCAGTGTGCTCAGCCACCAAAAGGAGGAAGTGATGGTACTTGAGATGGCGATGCGGGGCATCGGGCAAGTTGCCGAGCTAGCGAAAATCGCGTCGCCTGATATTGCGGTTATCACCAACGTGGGCGAAGCGCACATCGAGCTTCTAGGTTCACGTGACAACATCGCTCGCGCCAAGGGGGAAATCTTGCAGGGAAGCAAACGCGGTGGCATTGCCATCCTGAACCGTGATGATGACTACTTTAAGTACTTGTCTAGTGTGGCGAAGGGGCCGGTGCTTTCCTTTGGAAGCGATGGGCAAGCTGACTGGAACATAAGTGAACTAACTCCGGTGGAGCTCGGTCACTATTCCTTCCTACTGCGCACAGGGCAGCGGGAGTATGCAGTGCGTTGCCCCTGGCCGGGCCGTCATCAGGTGTATAATGCCGCGGCTGCGTTGGTTGCGGCCTCCGTTTTAGGAGTTGATGTCAGCAAGGCTGTTCTATCTCTCGCCGCTTGCGCCCCAAGCGAGCAACGGTTTAACATCATCATGCTGGAACAGGGCGTAACATTGATCGATGATACTTACAATGCTGGCCCGGCATCCATGCTGGCTGCACTGAATGCCTTAGCCGAAACCAAAGCACCGGGGAGACGTATAGCTGTTCTGGGGAGTATGTTTGAACTAGGTGCCCGTAGCAGGGCCGCGCACCAGGAGGTAGGGAGTGCGGCGGCCACGCTGTGTGACATAGTAATCACCGTGGGTGCAGAAGCACAGGGAATCGCGGCTCAGGTGTCCTCTCAGAGCGACACAGCAGTCTTCGCCTGCCAATCACCGGATGAGGCGACTCAGCTTCTTAGGCGCGAGTTGCGGCCGGGTGATGTTGTGTTAGTGAAAGGGTCACGTGGACTACGACTGGAGCAGATTGTGTTCGCTCTAAGCAAAGGGGCGGGGTCTGATGCAAAGTGAGCTATGGTTTCTAGGTGGGGCCTCCGTCGCCGCCAGCTTGGGGCTGGGTGCGATTGTGTTACCGCTGCTTAGAAGGCTCAGGTTCGGCCAGATCATCAGGGCGGACGGTCCTAGGTCCCATCTCGGGAAAAAAGGCACCCCTACCATGGGCGGAATCATCTTTCTTGTCCCCGCCCTCGCTCTAATGTGGGTGTGGGGATGGCGGATGGCACTTGACCCGGCACGATTAGTGGTCATCTCGGTGCTGACTTTCGGTTTCGGCGCGGTTGGTCTCGTGGACGACGCCCTAAAAGTCATTTTTCGCCGTCCGTTAGGGCTACTGGCGCGTGAAAAGCTTGGTTGGCAAGCGCTCTTAACGATATCGGCGTTATTAGTATTGTATTTTGTAGAGCACAGCACACGCATTGTGGTGCCCTTACTGGGGTGGGAGACCGAGCTTGGTCCCCTCTACTGGGGGCTGTGCTTACTGTGGGGTGTGGGGTTCAGCAATGCGGTGAATCTCACTGACGGTGTCGATGGCTTGGCTGGGGGTACCGTGGCTATTTCGAGTCTGGCCTATATAGTTATCGGTCTTGTCGTCGGCGTACCGGAGGTGGTGCTCTTTGCGACTGCCCTAGCTGGCTCGCTCGTAGGCTTCTTGTATTTCAACATGAAACCGGCGCGCGTTTTCATGGGAGATGTAGGGTCGCTCGCGCTCGGGGGAGCTTTGGTAGCGATGAGCATCCTGACTAAGACCGAACTGCTACTGCCTGTGGTAGGTGTGGTCTACGTCTGGAGTACCCTCTCTGTCATTCTGCAGGTGATATTCTTCCGCCTATCGCACGGTCGTCGGCTGTTTCGCATGGCCCCCTTCCATCATGCGCTGGAACTTAGGGGGTGGTCCGAACAGAAGATAGTGGCAGTCTATTACTTCGTTGGATTAGTGTCTGCAGTGTTAGGTGTACTGGGGCTACGCGGAATGGGGGGATAGATTCTGTGAAGGGGAAACGCCGCGCTCCCGATTACTTATTGCTGGCTGCAATGCTGGCTCTCGTGTGCGTGGGAGTAGTGATGGTGTTTAGCTCGAGCATATCGCTGTCTCGTGCTCTCGTTGGGCATCAATGGCACTTCATTCACAGACAAATCCTGTGGACTGTTCTGGGTGCGATAGCCATGTTCATTACCAGCCGTCTGCCTTACCGGAATTGGCAGAAGCTATCCACGATTGGACTCATTGGCACGCTAGTGCTCTTGGTGCTGGTGTGGATGCCAGGCGTGGGGGTGACAATCCAAGGCTCCTCTCGCTGGATTAGCCTCGGCTTAGTGCGTATTCAACCATCCGAGCTGGCAAAAGTGACACTGATACTTTGGGTGGCAGATAGACTGGCGCGGCGTCCGGGACGGCTGAACTCGTTTTGGAGCGGCACCTTGCCGTTACTCATAGTAGTTGGGGCTGTAGCCGGACTGGTCCTACTTCAGCCTGATCTTGGTACAGCGGTGGCTATTGTTGTGGCCTTTGCCCTAATCCTATTTGTGGCAGGACTGCCGCTTGGGCAGATGCTGGCTCTAGGGGGAGTTGGTGCGGCCTTACTAGCGCTTTTCATTCGCATCGCGCCCTACCGGATGGAGCGTTTTGTCGCCTTTCTGGATCCATGGAAGGACCCTCTGGATACCGGGTATCACATCATCCAATCGTTGTATGCGATTGGCACAGGCGGACTTTTTGGACGCGGATGGGGCAGCGGGTGGCAAAAGCATTTTTTCCTCCCGGAGCCTCATAATGACTTCATTTTCGCTACACTGGCCGAGGAGCTAGGGTTCTTCGGAGGCTCCGTGTTGATTTTGCTCTTTATCGGTGTTGCGGCGCGGGGGATGCGCGTAGCATTGCGAGCGCCGGACAGATTTGCCGCCCTCGTTGCTACTGGCATTACTGCAATGATCGTGGCGCAGGCCATGATGAACTTCGCGGTCGTCACGGGTTCCGTTCCGGTGACAGGTATACCTTTGCCCTTAGTGAGTTACGGCGGAAGCTCTCTCCTAATTGTCATGTCCTCAATCGGAATTCTGGTGAATATCTCGAAGTACGCACAAGAATGAGGGGTCGTATGCAGAACGTGCGCGCAATGTTCGCGGGGGGAGGCACGGGGGGGCACATTTATCCGGCCATCGCTCTAGCCAAGGAATTCTTAAGCCGACACAGCGATGCGAACATTCTCTTTGTCGGAGCAACACGGGGGATGGAGCGAGAGCTGGTGCCCGCAGCAGGCTTTAGGCTTGTGACCCTTGAGGTTACTTCTTTTCCGCGGCGACTTTCCTTCGAACAGATGAGGAGTGGATGGCGTGCCCTAAAAGGTGTGACTAGGGCCATGAGTGTCCTGCGTAGCTTTTCGCCCGATATCGTAGTCGGAACGGGGGGGTACGCGGCAGGCCCTTTGTTGATGGCAGCCGCTCTTCTTGGCTATCCTACCCTCATCCACGAGCAGAACGCCTATCCGAGTCTGACGAATCGCCTGCTGGCTAAGTTTGTTCGCGGTGTGGCCGTAAGTCACGCTGAAGCAAAGGCTCATTTTCCCCCACTACGAGTGCGTCTTACGGGGAATCCCCTGCGATCTGAGTTGTTCGCGGTCGACCGACAGCGAGCTAGGCGCGAACTTAGGGTCCATTCGGAACAGAAGTTGTTGGTGGTAGTAGGAGGTAGCGGCGGAGCACAGGCCCTTAATCGAGCGATAATGAGTGCGTATGCTGCCCTCGAACAGACCGGAGTTGTAGTGTTCCATGTGGCAGGGAAACGGGACTATGCCGCTACATTAGAGGTCGCGCAAAGTTTCCCAGCCGACCAGATTCGCGTAGTGGACTATGCGGCCAATTTGCCTGAAATACTGGTTGCCGCGGATCTCGTGGTTTCGCGTGCGGGCGGGATCACCGCCGAACTGGCCTATTTGGGTAAGCCGGCCATACTTATCCCCCTTCCCACGGCTCCCAACGATCATCAACTGCATAACGCTCGCGCCGCAGAAAAAGCGGGCGGCGCAGTGTTAATTGAGGAGCGCTTTTTAAATGGACAGGCCTTGGCAGCCTTGATTAATGAACTGCTGCTCGATCCTGCACGGCTTGCTGCCATGAGTAGACAGAGCAAGACCCTAGCCTACCCCAACGCCACACGCGACCTCTGTGACTTTATGGAACAGATAATGTTGCGCGAGGCGTAAGCTGCCTAGCGGGCTTTGACAATCACCCCTCCGTTCGCGTGTGCATACACTGGTGCAGTAGCCAGCACTGTAGACGCGAAAGGAGCGACAAAGGTGGACCGTTTTGTCGTGGTGGGGGGGCGACCTCTCAGTGGCACCGTTAGAATCCAAGGAGCAAAGAACTCAGCTCTACCAGTAATTGCGGCATGTCTCTTGACGGATGAGCCGGTTAGGCTGCGCAATATCCCTCGGCTGACTGACATAGACGTAATGCGCAGAATCCTACATAGTCTTGGGGCACAATGCGAGTGGGAAGGCGAGGACTTGGTCGTCACTGCCCGCACGATCACGGGTCACGTTATTCCCGAGAATCTGATGCGCGAGATGCGCTCCTCGATTATCATCATGGGGCCACTCTTGGCCCGCTACCGCCGTGTGAGTGCCTCTTACCCAGGGGGTTGTGCGATTGGCTCACGGCCCATAGACCTTCATTTGGAGGGGCTTCGGGCTCTGGGAGCCCATATCAATGACGATGGGCGGGGGATTCTCTGTGCGCGGGCTGGCACACTGCGCGGAGCCGCGATTCATCTTGAGCTAGCGAGTGTTGGCGCAACCGAAAACATCATGATGGCCGCGACGGTGGCGACGGGAGATACCATAATCTACAATGCCGCCAAGGAGCCAGAAATAATAGATTTGCAGAACTTCCTTAATGCTATGGGGGCGAACGTTTCCGGCGCAGGCAGCGATCGTATTCATGTCCGAGGCGTCGCGCGGCTGCACGGCGCAGAGTATACCATCATCCCAGATCGCATTGTCGCGGGAACCTATTTGTTAGGTGCAGTGATGACGCGCGGCGAAGTGACTGTGTTTCCCGCACCATTGGAGCAGCTTGAGCCATTACTGGCCAGACTGCGCGAGATGGGTGCTCTGGTTTTTACTCGCGGCTGTGGGGTGACCGTGGCGTGTAATGAGCGAGCTAGGGCTCTCAGCGCCATAAGGACAGCTC
>Ga0136715_1000281_pt1 | contig 10904 bp, 6 predicted proteins | sample SedPBSmetaG_FD_104916 | JGI IMG/M metagenome (GOLD analysis project Ga0136715, IMG submission 104916) | Freshwater sediment bacterial and archeal communities from Indian Creek, Illinois, USA to study Microbial Dark Matter (Phase II) -... | ecosystem: Environmental > Aquatic > Freshwater > Creek >...
AAGGCCTGAAGGTAAGCTGTGAGCTGGATAAAAATAAGTACACCAAAGGTATCAAAGTATCAGACAAAGAAATGGAATCAATTGACATTGTTAGGCATGACTTCCATGGCGAATGGAATTATACCATTAAGCCTCAAAAATAATTGTGCTCATATTATTAATGAGGGACTACTTAGCGTATTTATTAGGAACGCTCCTCATTTTTCTAGGGGCTGTTTTATTTACGCCGCTGGTATGGTCTCTGATCGACCAGAGTGAAACAGGCAACGGCTTTATCTATTCCGCTATCCTTGCTCTTATTTTAGGATTTGCTTTGCGTTTCTGGAATAAAATGCCGGAGCATATCTCAATCAAGGAAAGTTTTACTTTTGTAGCGCTGGCCTGGACTGTATCCGCGACAGTGGGGGCATTGCCATATTATTTTTCTGCGGGATTTACCTTTGTTGATGCTTTTTTTGAAAGCATGTCCGGATTTACTACAACGGGAGCTACGATTATCACAGATGTGGAAGCCCTGCCCCGCGATCTGCTTTTCTGGAGGAGCCTCACCCAATGGCTGGGAGGCATGGGGATCATTGTTCTCTTCATGGCCATGTTTTCCCGTTTGGGAGTGCGCGGGGGAGTATACCTTTTAAAAGCGGAAGTCCCCGGACCAAGCTCGGAGCGAATTGTTCCACGTATTGCCGAGACCGCCAGACGTCTCTGGTTTATATATCTTGTTATATCTCTGGTGCAGTTTTTGTTGCTTGTTGCTGCCGGATTGTCATTCTTTGATGCCTTAATTCATACTTTCAGCACCATGCCCACCGGTGGTTTTTCGAACTATAACACCAGTGTTGCTGCTTTTAGCAATGTACGGGCAGAAATTATTATTATCTTTTTTATGTTTTTGGCAGGGTGCAACTTTAACATTTATTTCGCCATATGGCAGAAACGCAGGAAGAATTTATTTGACGATGCGGTATTTCGTTTTTATTGCTTGATTATTATTATTGCCACTGCCTTAATGACAATAATTATTGTTCCATATTATTATGGTAATATTGGGGAAGGGTTACGGCATGCCTCATTCCAAGTCGTTTCCATAATTACCACAACTGGCTTTGTAACTGCCGATTATGAAAAGTGGCCTCCTTTGGCCGGTGTAATTCTTTTCTTTCTCATGTTTCTGGGGGGCTCCGGCGGTTCAACGGGAGGGGCAATAAAGCAGATTCGCATCCTCATCCTGCTCAAGTATGCCGTGCGGGAGTTGTATAAGATTCTCCATCCTTCCGCGGTAATTCCATTACGTCTGGGCGGCAGGGTTATTCCGGAAGCAGTGGTTCACAATACAATTGGTTTCACTCTGCTTTATTTACTGGTTTTTATTGTGACGTCCCTGTTGCTTGCCGGTATGGGACTCGATTTTGTCACGGCGTTTGCCGCTGTTGCTTCTTGCCTTGGTAATGTCGGCCCGGCATTAGGCTTACTGGGTCCTACGGAAACTTACGCCTTCTTGCCATCTATAGCAAAGATTGTTCTGTCTATGATTATGCTTATGGGCAGGCTGGAGATCTACACAATTTTAATCTTACTGCTGCCGGAAATATATACACCCCGCGCAAACCGCGCAAAGTCCATGTCAGGTTAAACAGATTTTTTTAACAGCTTATGGCATTGCGCTGGTGCCTGTGATTACGGCAATTGTTGAAGGTATCCGGGTTGCCCAAAAATACGCGCCATTTTCTTCTCTGTTTATGGGTATTCTTACCGGGTTTTACTATCTTGCGGCCGGCGATCCTCCCAGGGCCGTTTTTCTCGGTATTATTGAACCTCCCCTATTAAGTTAACATAATATATATTATCGGACCATAAAAATGCCCCTTGACATAATGACTAAATGTGTTTATGATTAAAGTTAAATTGAAATATAAAAAAACAATGATCAGGGGCAGTAAGAAAGACGGGAAGTGCTCAGAGAGTTGCCATGAGCTGCGAGTGCAACCTCTTCTCCTTTCTGAAACTCACCTGTGAGCAGCCGGCTGAAATGTTAAGTAGGCACGGACGGGGCTTTGCCGTTAAAAGAAGAACGCTTAAGGGGACAGTATAATGTGTGCTTAGGCAGCATGTTATACTGTCAAATAGAGTGGTACCGCGGGAGATTAAACCTTTCGTCTCTATATTTTGCGCGAAAGGTTTTTTGTTTTTCAAAAAAAATAATCAGCAGAGGTGGTTTACTATGGGCAATCGCATAATTATATTTGAAAGCACATTAAGGGATGGCGAACAAACTCCGGGAGCAACGCTGAACGCTCAGGAAAAACTGGAAATTGCCCGCCAGCTGGCCCGTCTAAATGTCGATGTGATCGAAGCAGGTTTCCCCATCTCCTCCCCCGGAGAGCGAAAAGCTGTCGGGCAGATCGCCAGAGAAGTCAAAGGGCCGGTTATCGCTGCCTTGGCCAGGACTGTAAAGGAGGATATAGATTGTGCATGGGATGCAATAAAAGACGCAGAAAAACCACGTATACATGTATTCCTCGCTGCTTCGGATATTCATATGGAGAAAAAGCTGCGTAAGGATCCGCAGACTTGCTTGCAGGAAGCGGTGCAGGCTGTTAAATATTCCCGCAGCTTAACAGCAGATGTGGAATATTCCCTGGAGGACGCAACGCGAGCGCGGGAGGATTATATCTATCAAGTTGTTGAAGCGGTCATTGACGCCGGCGCAACTGTGGTAAATATCCCTGATACGGTCGGCTATGCCGTTCCGGCAGAGTATAGCGCCCTGATCCGCCGTATTATGCAAAATGTACCCAATGCGCACAAAGCATTGTTTAGTGTCCACTGCCATAACGACCTTGGCCTTGCCGTGATCAATTCACTGGAAGCAGTTAAAAACGGTGCCGTACAGGTGGAATGCAATATTAACGGTATCGGGGAAAGGGCCGGTAATGCTGCTCTGGAAGAGATCATCCTGGCTACAAAAATCAGGGCGGATCATTATCCGTATGAGACCGGAATCAATACGAAGGAGATTTACAGGACAAGCCGGCTTGTCAGCAAGCTTACCGGCATCCCCATTCCCGTCAATAAAGCGGTGATCGGTCTTAATGCCTTTGCCCACTCTTCCGGGATTCACCAGGATGGTGTGCTTAAAGATAAACGCACATATGAGATTATCAACGCCGAACTGATTGGAGCACAGGCCGCCCAGATGATCCTTACCGCCCGTTCCGGAAGACATGCCCTGCGCAACCAACTTGAAGTAATGAATTATACATTAAATGAAAACGAATTCGCGGATTTTTATCAGCGTTTTATTGAACTGGCCGATCGCAAGAAAGAGGTGTACCGGGAAGACCTGGAAGCCCTTCTGATCGACATATCATATGCAGATCCCATATATGAATTGGATTACCTCCATACTGTGGGCGGGACGCGGACAATTCCGGCAGCAGTAGTTGTCCTGCGTCGCGGCGGAGAAAGTTTGGATGCCGTTTCTTCTGGTACCGGCCCTATTGACGCTGCCTATAAGGCAGTTGATATGATTACTGCTTTAAAGACAGAATTGAGCAGTTTTAATATCCGTGCCGTAACCCAAGGTATTGATGCCCTCGGTGAAGTATCGATTACGCTGAATCATGAAGATAAAAATATTATCGGCCGTGGCATAAGCACAGATATCATTGAAGCCAGCGTCAAGGCTTATCTGGATGGAATCAACAAATTGCTCAATATAAAAGCGCATAGCAACAACAATAATAATAATAAATAGGAGCGTAATAGATAGGAGCGTTACCCGTTAGAGTATTGTATCGAGCAGTACAGACAGCCCCAGAATTACATGGTTGTAGGACAACCCGCCCTGGATGTAAAGAGTGTACGGCTCGCGCAGCGGGGCATCAGCGCTGAATTCACTGGAGGCACCCTGCACGAATGTTCCTCCAGCCATAAAAATAGGATCTCCGTAACCAGGTGTAGTTCCGGGAACAGGCGTAAAGTGAGCATTAATGGGAGATGAACGTTGTACGGCGCTGCAGAACAAGGCCAGTTCATCTTTACTTTTCAAGCGAACAGTTTGCACTATATCTCCTCTTTTATCGATATAACGAGGAGAAACTGGATAGCCCGCCTCTTCCATAGCGGCAGCAATTGTCACCGCACCCTTTAAAGATTCTGCGACAAGTTGAGGCGCCATAAAAAAGCCCTGGAAATAAAGGCGCTTGTTTTGGATAAAAGCACCCAGCTCTTTACCAAGTCCGGGAGCGGAGAAAGCTTCACTGATGCGGGAGATATATTGTTTTCTCCCCACTATATATCCCCCGGCAGGGGCTAGGCCGCCGCCGGGGTTTTTGATTAAAGAGCCTGCAATTAAATCTGCTCCCCCTTCCAGAGGTTCTGTATTTTCCACAAATTCTCCATAGCAATTATCCACCAGGATGATCACATCTTTGCTGTAACGGCGCACCGTCGCCGCAATGTTGGTAATATCCGGTACAGTAAGCGCCGGACGATATGGATTATAACCTCGGGAGCGTTGTATGAACACCAACCTGGTCGGAGCTTGCAGCAATGCGGCTAATGCGTCATTATCATGCAGCTTTGGCAGATCCCCCATCTCCACCTGGGCAAAGGAAATACCCCATTCCGTAAGAGAGCTGCATTTGCCGGTATTGCTGATTGGCGGAGATTCTTTTGGACCAAGGATAGCCCTGCTGAGCGTATCATAGGGCGGACCGGTCAGAGAAATCATCCGTTCACCGGGGCGAAGCAGACCGCGCAGGCAAGTGAATATTGTATGTGTGCCGGAAACAAAATGAGGACGCACGATTGCATCCTCTCCATGAAAAGTACGGGCGAAAAGGGCCTCCAGTCTCTCCCGGCCCATATCGTGATAACCGTATCCCTCGTTGGAATGAAAACAGTCATCATTAATTCTTTCTGAAATGAAAGCCCCCAATACTTTAGCCTGGTTGGATAAGGCCTGCTCAGTGATTTCCTGGTGCTGCAAAGCTACTTTATCTTCCACTTCTTTGATAAATAAAGCGGTTTTTCTCCTTATCCCGACCATTTCCCACCATTGCACTGAACTCACCTTTATTCCACAGCAGATGGTGTTAGGCTGAAATTAACAGTACGGAAAGGTATAACAGTGGAGATGGCATGCTTGTAAACCATCTGCTGTTTACCTTCAACATCGAGGAGAATTGTAAAATTGTCAAAACTGCGGATGCTGCCTTTAATCTGATAGCCGTTAACAAGGAAAATTGTTGCAACAATATTTTCTTTACGCAGCTGGTTTAGAAAAGCATCTTGCAAGTTAATTGTATTTTTGTTCACCGCTCATTTCCTCCTTCTCTATTTGTAAATCTATTCGGTAAATATTATCAATATCCTGCCAGTTGGGAGCAGATGCTTTCTAAAATAGAATCAAAATTACCACCTTCATTAAGATAAAACCAATTTACCCTGTGATCGGCACGAAACCAGGTTAATTGTCTTTTTGCGTACCTCCTTGTATCTCTCTTTAAAAAGGACAAAGCCGTTTCCCAGCTCCATACCCCTTCCATGTAGGCGATTATATGCCTGTAACCAAGGGACTGCAGCGCCTTTTGGTTTTTCGTATAGCCTTTTTGCAGCAATCCCCTTACTTCCGCAAGCAACCCCTGTTCCACCATCAAATCCACCCTTTTGTCGATGCGCTGATACAGCTGTTCCCTGGGCATATTAATCCCAAAGAGCAGCGGCTCATAAAGTGAAACCTTGTTTCCGGTACGTTCTTTTTGCACCGATATGGGCTCTCCTGTCAAATAATAAAATTCCAGTGCCCGCAATATTCGTTTTATATCGTTAAGATGAATTGTCTTTGCACTTGCCGGATCCAGCATCTCCAGGGTGCTGTAGAGGCGTTCCTTTCCCCCAGCTGCCAGCTCATCCTGCAGACGCCGATGGACCATTGCGCTGCTTTTGCCACTGCTGAAAGTAAAGCCGTCCAGCAATGCCTTAACATAAAAGCCGGTTCCACCGACGAGTAAAGGTAAACGACCTCTCTTGTGTATTTCCGAAATTGCTTTTTGGGAGATTTGCTGGTAATCAAATACAGTGAAGTTAACAGCAGGGTCTACCACATCAATAAGATGGTGCGGAACCGCGTCTCTTTCTTTAATGGTAGGCTTGGCTGTTCCTATATCCAGGTAACGGTAAACCTGGACGGAATCGGCAGATACAATCTCGGCATTTAATCGTTTTGCCAGCTGAAGCGCAAGTGAAGTTTTTCCCACCGCTGTCGGACCTACCAGGCCAAGAAGAGGGATTTTATGCTCCCGCAGAAGATTGCCGTTCATCCCCTCTTACCCCTCCCCTTTATCTGCGGTGGAATAACTTTTCAATTGCATTACGCTTGATTTCAATAATCACCGGGCGGCCATGCGGACAGTAAGAAGGGTTATCACAGTCGTCCAATTGCTTGAGCAACTCCTCCATTTCCGGCAAGCCCAACAATTTGTTTGCTTTTACTGCTGCTTTGCAGATAAGCTGCAGCATTATCTCCTCCTGCCACTTTGGAGGAATGATATTATTGTTGCCGGCCAGTTCATGTAAAATATCGGCAAGCATCTCTGCTGAAAAAATTTCTTTCAGAAAAAAAGGTACTGTTCTTATAATAAAACTATTATTGCCAAATTGCTCCAAGCCTAAACCTATTTCTGCCAGCAGGAAAAGCTTTTCTGCTGACAACAAATCTTCCGGCAGCGGTAAATTTATTTCCAGAGGAAAAGGCAGCGCCTTCTGCAGATATTTTCCCTCGCCCGTCCTTTGACGCATCCATTTCTCCCATAAAATCCTCTCATGGGCGGCATGCTGGTCAACAAGGAAGAAGCTATCACCTTGCTGCAGCAGGATAAAACTGGCAAAAAGTTGACCGAATATTATCCTTTCTGAAGAATGGGGCAGAGGCTGACTGCTTTGTCCGGCAGGTACAATATATGGCTCATAGATTCCGGCGGGAGCTTCGCTAACTTGACCGGGCTGATCATCTGCGATAAAATCAAAGAGAGCAAGCCGGGAAAAGTTTTTATTTTCATCTTTTTTACCGCCTTGCGGATCCAAAGATGGGGGAATATTTGCCTTCACTGTATAAGCCTTTGTTATTCCGTTGCACAGAAAATCAAAAAGCGCTTTTTCCTGTTGAAACCTTACCTCCATCTTGGATGGATGAACATTCACATCTATTTCCTGCGGCGGCAGGGAAAGAAAAAGAAATGCCAAGGGGTATCTGCGTGCGGTGACAAATTGCTTGTAACTATACTCCAGTGCTTCTCGAAAGAGACGGTTATGAATATGACGGCGGTTTGTAAAAAATAACTGGTGGCTTCTGCTTTTCAAAGAAAGGGTGGGAGCACTGATATATCCATCTAAAAGATAATCTTTTTCCTGCCATTTTACCGGCAAGAGATGGTTCGCCAGCTTGTGTCCGAATATTTGCAAAATGGTGTTGAGCATATTACCGTCGCCGGATGTTTCCAGTATTGTCTTGCCGTTGCTTTGCAGAATAAAAGATATATGGGGATGTGAGAGAGCTAGCTGCTCAATAATGCGCGATGCCCGTGCAGATTCTGCCGCAGTGCTCCGGAGAAACTTGCGTCGCACCGGTAAATTAAAAAAAAGATCTCTTACCATAACCATCGTTCCTCGGGGAGTGCCGGCCGATTTAAAAACCTTTTCTTCCCCTCCCTCCAGGTAAATATGCGAACCAATCTCTTCGCCGGTATGGCAGGTAGTAATAGCTATACGTGAAACAGCAGCGATACTGGGAAGGGCCTCACCGCGGAAACCCAGAGTGCTTATCCGCGTAAGGTCTTCAATAGCGTTAATTTTGCTTGTCGCATATCTTTCCAGAGCCAATCGCAGTTCAGCTGCCGGGATACCGCATCCATCATCAAGTACCGTAATTTGCTCCAGGCCGCCTTTTTCCAGTTTCACTATAATGCGTTTGGCACCGGCATCCAGGGCGTTCTCCAGCAGTTCCTTAACAACGGAAGATGGATTTTCCACCACCTCCCCTGCCGCTATTTGGTTGATAGTTTTTGTATCCAACCTAACTACAGGCAATGTTCATCTTTCCTTCTCTATAAAGGCGTTTTCTTTTTTTAAGCGTAACTGTAAGGAGAAAAGCTTATTTAAAGCTTTCAGAGGGGTCATTTTATGCAGATCCATCGCTCTTATCTCTTCGAGTATCTTCTTTTCAAAATTTGCCGGTTCATATTGTTTGAATTCAGTTCCAAATAAAGATAGCTGTCCTTCGGTAACAATATATGGCTTACCTTCCAGTTGTTCTAAAATTTGTTCAGCCCTTGCGATTACGGAAGAGGGCAAACGGGCAAGCCGCGCCACGTTAATGCCGTAGCTTCGGTTTGCTCTGCCGAGAAGCACCCGGTGCAGGAAGATGACACCCTCCTCTGTCTCCTTCACCGCAACAGACAGGTTTTGCACAGCGGTTAATTCATCTTCCAGAGCGGTTAACTCATGAAAGTGCGTGGAAAAAAGGACCGTTGCCCCGTTTGCTGTATGTAAATATTCCAGCACGGCTCTGGCAATACTGATTCCGTCATAAGTGCTTGTCCCCCTGCCAATTTCGTCCAGTATAATCAGGCTGCGCGAAGATGCATTATGGATAATTGATGCTGTCTCTTCCATTTCAACCATAAAGGTGCTCCGCCCGCCGCTTAAATCGTCACTGGCGCCTACACGGGCAAAAATTCTTTTCACCGGCATAAATTCCAGTTCATCAGCAGGTACAAAGCTGCCTGCCTGGGCCATGAGCACCAGCAGAGCCATACTGCGGCAGTAAGTGCTTTTTCCAGCCATGTTGGGCCCGGTAATGATATGGATTCTTTTTTCCCGGTCATCCAGGTAAAGGTCATTCGGCACAAAAGGGGTTGGCAATGCACGTTCTACTACGGGATGGCGTCCTCCTTTAATCCGAATGATTGGTTGCGCACTGAGACGGGGCTTGCTGTAGCCCCGCATTGCTGCAACTTCTGCCAGGGAAATCAGACAGTCAAGTCTGGCCAGAATTTTTGCGATCTGCTGCAACGACGACGTATAACCGGCTAAATGTATGCGCAGTTCTTCAAAAAGGTTATATTCCAATCGTTCAAGTTTTTCCGCGGTGTTAAGTATAATACTCTCCTTTTCTTTTAGTTCCCCGGTGATAAAGCGCTCGGCGTTAACAAGTGTCTGCTTACGCATATAATCAGCTGGTACCAGATCAAGGTTTGTTTTGGTAACTTCAATATAATAGCCAAATACCTTGTTATAACGTATTTTCAGAGATTTTATGCCGGTTCTTTCCCTTTCTTTTCTTTCCAGCTCCAGCAGCCAGTTTTTGCTGCCACGCATAACCAGGCGCAGATCATCAATTTCCTTAGAAAACCCCTCTTTAAAAATCCCCCCTTCTTTTAAGGAAAAAGGCGCATCTTCGGCAATGGCCTGTTCCAGTTTGTTTGTCAGAGAGAAAAAAGAAGGTATTTCCTTCAACAGCGACTGCAGCAGTTCTGCCCTCGTCCCCTTCAATCTGTTAATAACTTCCGGCAGAATCTGTAAAGATCTTTTTAACGCAAGAAAATCATGGGGATTAACCGCGCCCAAATTGATTCGGCTGCACAATCGTTCCAGATCGTAGATTTCTTTAAGCAGTGTTGACAGTTCTTCCCGTAATATCTGGTTGTGCTTGAGCTCATCGACAGCATTCCAGCGCTGTGCCATCTCTTCACTATTGCACAGAGGCCTTTCCAACCACTTACGTAAAAGGCGACTGCCCATAGCTGTCTTTGTTCTGTTTAGAACACCGATCAAAGAATTCTTTTTATCCCGTGTCCGTAATGTTTCCAGTACCTCTAAATTGTGCAGAGTAACGGCATCTAAAAGAGTTGTATCATTGGCAGCATGCAAATTAATTCCGGATATATGTTTAAGAGGAGCTTTTTGCACCTCATGGAGGTACTGCAGTGCCGCAGCGGTGGAAAAAGCTGCTGCCGGGTAGGCTTGCATATTCAAGTTTGCCGGAGTATCTGCAGAAAATTGGTTTGCCAGTATATTACACGCATCATCTAAGTTCAGCGGAATGGCTGCTTCGTTAAAATGCGCTATACCTGCTTTATTAAAGGCTTTTCGCAGGTTTGCATCCGCATTGGCCTGAGCATTGACAAGCAGTTCGGCAGGTTGAAAGCGATAAATCTCATCAATAACATTTTCCTTTGCCCTGCTGTCAAAAAAATGAAAGGCATGCAATTCACCGGTGGAGATATCGACAAAGGTGATTCCAGTAGTTTTGTCTTCTAACATGACGAGGAAACAGAGGTAATTGTTCTTATCCTGTTGCAGCAGGTGATCTTCAAATCTTGTTCCGGGGGTGATGACCCTTGTTACCTCCCGGCGCACAAGACCCTTGGCCTGTGCCGGATCTTCCACCTGTTCGCAAATTGCAACTTTATAGCCTTTATTTAACAGTCTGGCAAGATATGTATTGGCGGAATGCCAGGGTATGCCTGCCAGCGGAACCCCCTCCTCTTTGTTCCCGTCACGGCTGGTCAGGGCTATATTCAGCTCACTTGAGGCAGTAAGGGCATCTTCATAAAACATCTCATAAAAATCCCCTACCCGGAAAAAAAGAATGGTGTCACTGTATCGTGCCTTTATTTCTTTAAACTGTTCCATCATTGGTGTTAAACGGTACAATGATTTTCCCTCACTCAATGCATTTATATCTTTAACCATTATAGCATAAGCAGTATTTCTAAAAAAAAGAAATCTTCTATAACCGCTTCTTTCCCTTTCCCTGACAAAAGTAGTTAGCGCTGGCAACACAGGAAAAAAGTTGGCAGGAACAGTGTGCTTAACAAGCAACAAAAATACTTTTTTAACCA
>Ga0136715_1000282_pt1 | contig 10899 bp, 5 predicted proteins | sample SedPBSmetaG_FD_104916 | JGI IMG/M metagenome (GOLD analysis project Ga0136715, IMG submission 104916) | Freshwater sediment bacterial and archeal communities from Indian Creek, Illinois, USA to study Microbial Dark Matter (Phase II) -... | ecosystem: Environmental > Aquatic > Freshwater > Creek >...
AGTGCCTTGAAATGCTAGCGGAAAAAATGGTTGATGGGATAATTTTTGCACATTCTGCAAAAAGGACTGGAGGACTTGAAAACTATATCAGAGAAAATATTCCTATAATACTGATTGACCGGGATATGGATATTAACAATGTAAAAGGAAAAGTATTGGTAAATAACTTGCATGGCGCATATCATGGTGTAGAACATCTTTTAGAAAAAGGATATCATAATATTGCTTTTATAACCGGAGATCTGACGTCAAATACTGCAACTGAAAGACTAGATGGCTATAAAAAAGCACTAATAGAGTATGGTATCCCGATTGACGAAAGATATATTAAGTCAGGCTATTATAAGAGCGATTGGGGTGTTGAGGCAACCAAACAATTAATACGGGAAGGTATCAATTTTGATGCGATATTTTGTGGTAATGATCTGATAGCTCTCGGAGCAATGAAAACGCTAATGGGTCATGGGCTAAAAATTCCTGATGATGTTGCTATAGTAGGTTTTGATGACATATGGATGGCAAACATGGTGCTTCCTGAGTTGACTTCTATCAGACAACCCAACTACGAGATGGGATTCAAAGCTGCAGAAATGTTGATTGAAGTGATATCAAATCCTGGAATTCGAACAGAAAAAAGAGAAATTGTTTTGGAGACAGAATTGATAGTAAGGAAATCTTCGTAATTATTTTAAGTAAAACGTTTAAATAACGGTTTATTTTTAAAGTAAACAGGGGAGTGCAGTTATGGTAGCAGTGATCGGAAGTCTGAATATTGATCTGGTTACATATGTAACCAGATTACCTAGATTGGGTGAAACTCTTATTGGGAAACGATTCAAAGAATCTTTGGGTGGTAAGGGCGCGAATCAAGCTGTGGCAATTGCAAAACTGGGAGTACCGGTTAATATGTTAGGATGTATAGGTTATGACGAGAGAGGGCTTGCTCTATTGAATTCTTTGGCAGCTAATGGGGTTAATGTAAAGTATGTGACTCGGATTTTAGATGCGCCGACCGGAGTAGCTCTTATTCAAGTTGATTCTCGTGGGGATAATACTATAATTGTTATTCCTGCCGCTAATGAAATGCTCAGCATTGAACTTGTAAAAAGATCAAAAAAGGCGATTGAGGAAGCATCCGTTGTAGTTGCTCAAATGGAAGTACCGGTTGAAACCGTAAAGTATGCATTTGAAGTTGCAAAAAACCTTGGAAAGATAACAATTCTCAATCCAGCGCCTGCTGATATGTTTATTGATAACCTTATTTCAAATACGGATATATTGGTTCCCAATGAAATTGAGTTGGAAACAATCAGCGGTAAAAGCATAACAAAATATGATGACGTCTTGATCGCTGCCCAAATTTTGTTTGATAAGGGAATTCGTGATTTGATTGTGACTTTAGGTGAGAGGGGATGTATACATTTTAATAGAAATGGAACAAAGGTATATGACGGGAGAAGAGTAACAGCGGTTGATACTACTGCTGCCGGGGACAGTTTCGTAGGCACTTTGGCCGCTATGCTGAGCGAGGGAAAAGGAATTGATGAAGCTATTACATATGCGGTAGCCGCCAGCGCTTTGACAGTGACCAAAGAAGGAGCTCAGATCGCTTTACCATATCGGATGGAGGTTGAAAATTACTTAGAGGATGAATCTATTCAGAAGTTGGAGATGAGAAATAATCCTAGATGCTTTTGATTCTTTCACTTATCAAATGCAAGAACGAAGCAGGATATTCATATCATTATCAATTTAGAAATAGGAATAGTATAAGTTGTAATGTCTTTTTATGAGATGACTGATTCATTGTCATTGTGAGTTCATATGGGATAACCTTGTATTAACTTAAACAGTGAAATCATTAACTATATAATGCTAATGAGAATTTTTAAGTACATTAAAGGCAATATGATTTTTGTATCGCCTTTGATATATGAACTCATGAGGGTTCAAAACAATAAAAGAGGAGGTATACTTATGAACCAAAAACAACTCAGAATTCTGGGGATAGTCGCAATAATCGCGATTGTTGTTGTTATCGCAATGGTTGCGATACCCAGGGAACAACCGGTAGTGGAAGAACCGGTAGTGGAAGAACCGGTAGTGGAAGAACCGGTAGTGGAAGAAGAACCAAAGGAGGAAGAACCTGTAGCAGAAGAACAGGCAGATGGCAGAATCGATCCTCCGGCTAATGTTGAGCCGAACATGGCCAACGATCCCTTACAGGCACGTGTCGATGCTGGCGAACTTCCGCCACTTAATGAACGTTTGCCTAAAAATCCGCTTTTGGTCGGTGTTCGTGAAGCTATTGGTACCCATGGCGGCGAGATAGTAACTTGGTACGAAGGAGCGACAGCACCCCATCTGAAGATGTGGCTCACTGACCCATTAGTACGTTGGAAGGAAGATTATTCTGGATACGAGCCAGGCCTTGCAGAGAGTTTTGAATGGTCGGAAGATGGCAGAACCATAAAATATACTCTGCGTGAAGGTCTCAGGTGGTCAGACGGTAATCCCTTCACATCAGAAGACATTAGATTCTGGTGGGAAGATTTAGCAACCTTCCCGGATTCCGGATTCTTGCCCCCTTGGTGGAGCTTCAATGCTGATGGAACACCGATGGAAGTGAATATTATTAATGAAACCCAATTCTCATTTACATTCAAAGAACCAAATTGGATTCAACCAACTATAATTGCTCAAGGTTTCTGGGAATGGGAAGCAATGAAATTTCCCAAACACTATGTCAGCCAATTTCACCCTAAATACAATCCTGAGTTCACAGACTTTGTGAAATTGCGTGAAAAAATTAATTGGATAATCAACCCAGAATTCCCTACTCTCAACGCATGGGTTACGGTACAGTATGATCCAGGTGTTCGCATAGTTCTTGAGCGCAATCCCTTCTACTGGAAACTCGACCCACAAGGTAACCAACTGCCTTATATTGACAGGATCGTTGCTCTTCGCGTTGATGAGGAAGAAGTGCGTATATTAAGAGCTCTTGCAGGAGAGTGGGATCTCTCATTCCGTGGTATTGATTCACGTAATATCCCTACTTTGTTAAGAAATCAGGAACGCGGTAATTACAATGTTGTCATGTTGTCAGAAGGCGCAGGAGCTATGCATGCAGTCGTAGTTAACCAAGACTTTGTCGGTGATGATTATATACGTGAATTGCTACGAAACACAAGATTCCGTCGCGCTGTGTCAGTTGCGATAGATCGTGAAGTTATAAACGAAGCAATTTGGGGTGGTATGGGAACAGTTCAGCAGGGAACCATATCAAGAGAATCACCACACTTCGCAATGCCTGAAGGACAAGCCTTATTTGAAGAATGGCAACAAAGCTACTCTCAGTGGGATCCTGATCTCGCTAAACAAATGCTTGACGAAATAGGACTTACTGAAAGAGATGCCAATGGTTTCAGATTGCGTCCAGATGGTTCTCCATTAACTTTAGTTATCGACATGGCAGGACATCATGTTCCGGTTGCAGAACTAATTAGAAGAGATCTTGCTGTTGTCGGTCTTAATGTAGAACTAAGAAATATTGCTATTCCTGAAGCCAGCGTTCGCTTTAACAGTTCTGAATGGATGTTTAACATGATGGGTACATCCGAACTTGATCTCTGGACATATCCTGACTGGGTATTTCCAGTACGAGGCAATCGTGCATGGCCGCTACAAGGTCGCTGGTTTGAAACAGGCGGTGCCGAAGGTGAACAACCATTAGAGGGTAGTCCAGCCCAAATTCTACAAGACTTGTATCGTAAGGGGTTAACGCTTCCAACCGAAGCTGAGCGCCATGAAATTGTTCATGAAGCGGTTAGATTTTTACTGGAAGAAGGACCGTTTTTCATCGGAACACTCGGGGGTTTTGTAAGCCCAGTATTGGCTCGCCCTGAACTCAGAAACGTGCCTCACTTTGGCGTTCTTGGTCCATGGGCACCCGCGAGCCCTTCTAATTTAAACATAACGACTATATTCTGGGAAAGATAATCTGAGAAGAATCTAGAGAGCAGACAGGTTTCGCCTGCCTGCTCTCTTTCTAGAAATCAACATACAAGGAGAGAAATACCGATTGTTATGGTACAATATAACTAATTTTTTCAGAAACTGATAAAAGAATGTGTGTATTAATATGGAAAAAGTAACGGCTCATATGATCTGTCATACTCATTGGGACCGGGAGTGGTATCTGACAAGGGAGGTATTCCGGACCAAGCTGGTAAGACTGATTGACGAAGTATTGGATATGATTAACACATCATCCGATCACATAACCTTTATGTTGGATGGTCAGACCATTGTTTTGGAGGATTATTTGCAGATCCGGCCGGAAAACACAGAACGGCTGAGATCCGCTCTGAACAGTGGCAGAATTTTGTGCGGACCCTGGTATATTCTGCCCGATGAGCTATTGGTCAGTGGGGAAGCACTTATTCGAAATTACATTATGGGATCAAGAGTATCTACCCGTTATGGTGGCTTTATGAATGTTGCGTATTTACCGGATTCCTTCGGTCATCCGGAACAGATGCCGCAGATCGCGCAAGGCCTTGGCATGGATACTATGGTATTCTGGCGTGGTACTTCAATTGCAGTGCAGCACAGTGAATTCTACTGGCAGTCCCCTTATAGCGGGTCAAAAGTGCTGTGCATCCATCTGTCTTCAGGCTATGGCAACAGTGCAAGATTAAAGAAGGATAACAAAACGATTGCGCGATTGAAGAGTATGATTCAGTCACTGCACGAAAAATCATTGACGAATGTTGTCCTTTTGATGAACGGCTCTGACCATATCACTGCACAGGATAACATTGTGGATATTGTAAACCTTTTCAACCGGGAAAGCGATAAGAACTACCATATCAAGCTATCCACTTTGCCGGATTACATTCAGGATGTAAGGAGCCGGCTTTCTAAAGCGGAAACCTTTTCCGGTGAATTCCGAAGTGGTGACAGGTCTTTACTGTTGGGTGGAACTATATCCACTAGGATGAGTATCAAGCAACGCAACCATACTATACAAAAGAAGATGGAACGCTATTTGGAACCCATTCAGGCCTTGGAACAGATGCTGGGCATTAAGACACAGTTCAGCGGCTACAGCGACTATATCTGGAAAAAGATATTGGAGAACCATCCCCATGATAGCATTTGCGGTTGCAGTATAGATGATGTTCACAGAGAAATGTTCACCCGCTTCGACTGCGTAGAGCAATTGGAAGATGAGCTGTTTGATTACAGCATAAAGGAATTGGAACAGAAGTTGGATTGGACAAAAAGAACTGTGGCAGATGCACAGCTGATGCTATTTGAACCTATTCAGGACAGATTGCAGGATTATGTGGAAATCGAAGTCGACACAGACCTCGTTTTGGTACAGGAAGTTGATTACAATATTTCGGCCATTGTGGATTATGAAGAAAGGATCAGCCATCCTAACATTCCTGCTGGTTTGATGTTCCTGGATGAAAACGATCGCGAAATCTCGCATGTCATTCTTTCGGCGGGAAAGGCTTATTATAGACATCTGCAGGATGAAACCCTGCCGGAGATCTACAAAGTCAACCGGATAACTGTCGGCTTGCTGCTACCTCCTTTCGACTATGGAATGCATCTGATCAATGTATATAAATCCGGTTCGGAGGGAGATCGAAGCGGTACGAGTAACACAGATTTACAGACAGTCGATCGCTTTAAAGCAGCAAATGATATCCGTGAAAATTGTAGACAGAAAGAAGGACAGTATTGGATAGAAAATGAATTTTATCGGATCAGTTTTAATAAGGAAACTGCTACTTTTGATGTATTAGATAAAAAAACTGGCAGATTGCATACAGGGGTACACAGGATAATAGACAAGGGAGATGCCGGAGATGCGTATACTTACTCTTGGCCATTCTATGACCAGGTTTTCACGCTGAAAGCAGACAATATCTCAATAATAAAAGAGAAAAAGGGGAATTTAAGATCTGTATTGCATATAGAAGGCGTACTGGAGCTTCCACGGCAATTGACGCAAGACCGTCGGGAAAGAAGCAAAGTCATGATCCAATCTGATATCGAAATAGAAGCAATCTTGTACCAGGGAATAGACAGGATCGACTTTCATACTATGATGGATAATCGGGCAAAGGATCACCGTCTCCAGGTGGAATTTCCAGCTGGGGTCATGGTGCAACAGAGCATTGCATCTGGTGCTTTTTCTGTAACGGGAAGGGATATCGATCTGGTTATCCCCCAAAACTGGGTAGAGTATCCTCAGTCTACACATCCTACTCACGGATTTGTTGATGTGAGTAGCAAAGATTATGGTTTGAGTCTGGCATCTTTGGGGCTCACTGAGTATGAAGCGGAAAATGTGGATGGACAGTCCCATGTCAGACTGACCCTGCTGCGTTGTGTCGGCTGGTTGTCACGAACAGACCTTTTAACCCGGGTGGGCAATGGAGGCTGGACTATCGAAACTCCGGATGCCCAATGCATCGGAAGGCATGAATTTGATTACAGTATCCTATATCATGAAGGGAACTGGGGATTAAGCAATACTTATTCGCTTTGTGACAGAAAAATACACAGCATGAAAGTACAGCAACTTCGGAGTAGCCGGGGTAAAGCTACTTGTGGGCAAAACCCACTGGCTTTTCTTTCGCAACTACCGACTGAGCTACGTATATCGGCAGTGAAGCCCTCGGATCACCAGAAAGGGACACTTCTTCGTATTTTTAGCATAGCCAACCAGACCGTACAGGCTGTTCTCAAGCTTCCGGAACAGATTACAGCAGTTTATGAAACCAATCTGAAGGAAGAAAGGATCCGGCAGCTGGAATTGGACTACGACAGCATTAAGATTACGATGGAGCCCTCACAGATAACAACTTTTGAATTCGAATAATAAGGCGGGTTATGAGATATGACAATAATCGACTTGAACGGCACTTGGGCATGCACTTTACCTGACCACAGAACACTTCAGATTCAAGTGCCAGGATGCTGGGATACTTATGTTGAGGAAAAAGATTTAGGCAAAGCTGTGCGTTATAGGAAAGAGGTCGTCCTGGAGAAGGAAGATGCAAAAACCTATCTGTTGTCCTTCGATGGAGTCAGCTATTATTGCGATGTTTCAATAAATGGCTGCCTGGCAGGCTCCCATGAGGGAATGTGGGATGAATTCCGGCTGAATATTACTCCTTTTGTCAAGACAGGAGACAATACCATTGAGTTAGACATTATCAAACCGGGCTACAAGAGCGATGACAGGTTTCCGGTCCGTCAGGTCCTTTCGGGATTCATACCCGATGTGTTGTGTGCTTTCGGTGGCATCTGGGATGACGTTTGTATAGAGGTATACGAGAGTTTTTACATACAGTCCTATTACGCAGCAGGGTGCATGGACGGCAGTCTGGCAATCAGCATAGTCATAGAAACATTTGATGATCTAAATGAATCCATTGAACTGACCGCAGATATTCTGTCACCAAACGGGGAGAGAGTTTACACCCTTCAGGGAAAGGTTTCAGCGGAGGAAGCAGGGAAGTACAAGTGCCAATTAGAGGGCAAAATAGAGAGCCCAATTCTGTGGGATACAGAAAATCCTAATCTCTATACTTGCCGGATCACAGCTTCCTGTATCAGCATTGTTCAGTTGGAGGAAAAGATGTTTGGATTCAGGGAGATTCGATCAGAGGGGATGCAGATCCTGCTGAATGGAAAACCGGCGTATGCCAGAGGTATTCTGCATTGGGGTTATTATGATGACGAGATCATTCCAAATCCTTCGCAGGAGATCATTCAGAGCGAGATAGACAAGGTAAAGGCATATGGATTCAACATGATCAAACATTGCCTCTATATTCCACGGAAGGAATATCTTGAATTGGCGGATAAAAACGGCATTCTGATGTGGATTGAGATGCCCCTGTGGATACCGGACGTAACCGAGGAGCTGTTCGCCAGGATCAAAAAGGAATATTCCCTGATATTGGAGCAAATTGCAGGTCATCCTTCCGTGGTTCTACTGAGCTTGGGCTGCGAGTTAAATGAAAAAATCGACAGCAACCTACTGGAGGAGTTATACTGGCTTGCCAAAACAAAAAGCAGAGCTCTGGTTAGGGATAATTCCGGTTCTGGAGAGTGTTATAACGGGCTTCCGGTGGATTACGCCGATTTCTTCGACTATCATTTTTACGCGGATATCAATTATATGGAGCAACTCATCGGGGTGTTCACTCCTTCCTGGCGCAATAATCGTCCCTGGATGTTTGGAGAATTCTGTGACAGTGACACTATGCGTGATCTGAAGGCTATCAGGGAGGATATGGGAGTGAAAACTCTAATGTGGGAGCAAAAGGATGCTTCAAAAAACCCGGTCAGCTATTTGAAAGGGGATTTTCGGGCGAATCTGCATGATGAACGAATGCTCAAGAATGGCATCCGCCAGGATGTTGATTTAATACGACAGTTATCGCTCAACCATAGCATGGTTCATCGTAAAATTACATTGGAATTAACAAGGTCATTCCGTGAAATTTGCGGTTACAATGTTACGAGTATTCGAGACGTACCTATTGCAACCAGCGGTTTGTTTGACGATCTTATGAGACCCAAGTTCCCAGAAGATGAGGTGCGAAAGTTTAATTCTGACATAGTTCTTGTACCTGCCTGGGATCTGACCAGGATATGGATCAATGGAGATCGCATGCTGTACAAGGAGCGCTTCAATTTTTTCGGTGGAACCTATTATGGTCTGCATGTAATCTTGTCTAATTATTCTGGCTCTGTACTAAGAAATCCCGCAATGAAATGGGAATTATTATCCGTTCAGGGAGTCATTGCAGAACAAAGCATAGCTACAGAAAAGAACTTCCAACCGGGAGAAGTAAATGAGTTGGGATATGTCAGTGTGACTCTTCCGGAAGTCAAAATGCCGCAAACTTTCATTCTGAGGGTTGAAATGAGTGTCGGATCCCAGATTGTTATGAACCAATGGCCTTTATTTGTGTATCCGGATGTTTGTGAATGCAGCAAAGTGATTGGTTTGTATGACCCCGCTAATGTATTTTTAGGGTTGGAGAAACTGTATGATACATTTGAAATAGATGATGGGCAGAAAGTACAGGGAGCAGACATAGTCGTTACCACTCGGCTGACTCCAGAGATAAGAGAATATGCATCCAGGGGCGGAAAGGTATTTTTCATACAAAGAGGCAAAGGATGGCTACCTAGTAAAAAAGTGGCATTTTGGAGGGAAGGCATGATTCGGAATTATAATCATCCCGTGCTAAAGGGTGTTGAGTATCAAACCTGGATGGATGACTTGCGATTTTACAGCCTGACTACCGATACGGCATTGGATACCTTTGCATTTGACAATATTGGCATTGCGACGGATAGGATTGTTCCCATCGTCAGGCGTTATGACTGTCGTGAATGGACTGCAGAGGATTATTTGGCGGAAATCAGGATGGACAGAGGAATCATCATTGCCACTACCCTCCGGTTCGAAGGCGGCCTGGGCAACCAGCCAATATTCCTGAAATATAACATCTTTGGCAGATGGCTTTTTCAATCCGTACTGGATTATCTAATCAATGAAAATGACAAGGAGGCAAGATAATGGATCCGGGACATTCTTTAGATACTCTGTTTTATTTGAACCAGTGTAAAAGTAAGAGAATATCAAGCTATGACAAAACCGGAGGTAATCATGACTGGTTGGATATTAAGCCGGGGGAGACGAAAACTATTGCCGATATAAATGGGTCAGGCATAATCCGTCATATCTGGTGTACCTCCTGGGTTGGTGATGAGAATTGGAAGGCTGAAGATTATTACCTACGCAAGTTGATCCTACGGATGTATTGGGATTGTGAGGAGCATCCAAGCGTGGAAGTGCCACTTGGGGATTTCTTTGGAATCGGCCACGGTATTGCAAAAGATTACTATTCGGCTGCTTTGTCCATGAGTCCGGAAAACGGTCGTGCTTTGAACTGCTTTTTTCCAATGCCGTTCCGGGAAAAAGCTCGTATAACTATTGAAAGCAAATGTATCAACCATGCCAACTTCTACTTCTATGTCGATTACGAGGAATATCCTCGACTGCCTTCCAACGCGGAGATCGGATATTTCCATGCTCAATGGAATCGGGAGTATAACACAAATGGCTGGGCGCCAAAGGAACCGGGATTGCTGGACCGGGAAAAAGCAAATGAGCTGGGGGAGCCTGCTTGGTTGCCTGCAGCTTGGCTCCGTAAGAATACTGACGGCAGGGACAATTATGTCATATTGGATATAACGGGTAAGGGAAAATATGTGGGCTGCAATCTGAATATTGATGTCTTTGAGCGCAAGGCAGCCGACTGGTATGGCGAAGGGGACGATATGATCTTCATTGATGGGGAACCATGGCCTCCATCCCTGCATGGAACAGGAACAGAAGACTATTTCAATACGGCATTCTGCCCTACGAAGGAATTCTATACCCCGTGGCACGGCATTACCGTTTACAGCGGCGAGGAAGCAGGATTCAAATGGGGTGGTAAAAACAGCCTGTACCGTCTTCACATTAATGATCCCATTCATTTTGAAAAGTCCATTCGGGTAACCATCGAACACGGTCATGCCAACGATCTTTCAAACGACTACTCTAGTACGGCCTATTGGTATCAGATAGAACCTCATTTACCTTTCCGACCGATCTGGCCACTGCTGAGGCTGGATAAGAGAATTTCATGCAATCCGGAAAATTTAACCAAAGTGTTAAATACAGCACTTGAAACATAGACTACCTGTTTAAGGAGAATGTAATTATGAAGTTGAAAAATCCTGTGTTTCGGCCACTGTCCATAAAGGAGATAAAACCGGAAGGTTGGCTAAAAAACCAGCTTCGGA
>Ga0136715_1000283_pt1 | contig 10879 bp, 11 predicted proteins | sample SedPBSmetaG_FD_104916 | JGI IMG/M metagenome (GOLD analysis project Ga0136715, IMG submission 104916) | Freshwater sediment bacterial and archeal communities from Indian Creek, Illinois, USA to study Microbial Dark Matter (Phase II) -... | ecosystem: Environmental > Aquatic > Freshwater > Creek...
AGTTATAGCTACTAAATCAATATTAAACTTATTTTTGAGTTTATTCAGGATGTGAAGAGTTAAAACACTATCTTTTCCACCAGATAGGGCTACAGCTATCTTTTCACCTTCTTCAAGCAGTTTATATTCTTCAATTGTTTTTATTATTGTATTTTCTATTTTTCTGTTGAAGTCATCCTTTGTAACCATGTGATCAAGAATTATTTACTGATCTTAGAAATAATTTGTGTTAATAAAAATTTAATTAAAAAAGATGAATTATAGTCATAGACGAAATATTTAAAAATAATTAGGGTTATATTATTATTTATGGCAAACGTGAAAAGGAAGGAAATATTGGAACATATTGGTTTATAATATAATCATGCGCATAACTTTTTTGATATTGATTGTAGATATGTTTTCATCCATTTGTCTGCAAAGCCGCCGAAAACTCCACGAATTTTCGAGGCCACGAAACGAAGTTTCGTACGGCCGCCGAAAATCTTCGATTTTCGATGCATCAAAATCAAGATTTTGAAAGCCGCCGAACTGCTGAAATCAGTGAAAGCTGAGGGTAAAATTCATACTGTATGGACTTTTGTGTCACCTTATGCGGGGCTATATGTAACTGCACCAGAGGGGGTGTTTGTTATTTCACCTGAAAATAAATATCAATATTGCCGAAATTGTGCACAGAGGTCATGAAATAGCAGTAATAGACAGGAATATGTGTACTGGATGTGGAAATTGCCAGACTATTTGTCAGTTTAACGCGGTCACAATTGTAAATGGAAAAGCAGAATTAACTCTAGCTGTCAGGGATGTGGGGTTTGCAGAGGCTTTTACCCTGTAGATGTAATTAATCTTGTTTCAAGGATAGTTATAGGTTTAGCTGAGGAATATAAGTCATGCGTAGCCTAAATTGCATCCATGTAACAGCAAAACTGGTGACAGCCCCTACAATAACCTGGGCAGGTGCGTGCTGGTTAAGATAGACACGACTCCACATGACCATAATAAGTGGAAATGCAAATAAAAGCCCAGGATATCCAAATACATAAGTTATGGCCACTGCGGGTCCTGCAATGCCCATAGAATGCACGCTGATTTTCCAGAAAAAGGTTACGAATATGGTCAGTATTATATTTGAAAGGTAGCATAACATCAATATTGCCGCTACAGCAGGGGCTCCTGCAATAAAAAGCATGATTATTCCAATAATATAGGATAATGCTCCAAAGAGTAGGGGAAATGTACGTTCATCCTTGTTACTTACATCTAAATCTAAATCCTTACTTTTTATCCACATCAAATCTGCTGTTAATGGTAAAAATGTTCCAAAAAGCAGGCAAAGAATTGTTGACATTAAAAAAGTAGATCCACTATCTGCAAAATAATTTATAATAACAAAAACAGGTATAGTTACTATTATAGGTTCTATCATGTTTGAAACTATCTGTGCAATATCTTGTTTGAGTTTAAGTTATAAGTAACTAATTTCATGCTGTGCCCTTTTGTGATTGATATTTATCCATTTGAAATAGTTTATATATTAAATTTATGATTTTTAATTATTAATATTAGTTAATAATGGGAAGTATCTATTTTAAATATGTTTTAGGCAATTTAATGAATAATAAGTAATTTTCATTCTATAAATTCTCATAATTTAATTAATATACACATTTAATGAGTTTAAATCTGATTTATAGTTAATTACCAACATATTGTATTTTTTATTTTACAGTACTCTGTACTAACGAGTTTTATAGGTTAAAAAGTATTCTATTGAAATTATACTTCAAATTTAGTAAGTTATCACATTCATCTTGTATTATTAATTTTATATATTTATATTATGTATTTGTCCTATCTTATACTGGTGATAAGTAATGTGTGAATTCTGTGTTCAACATGGAGCAGGTAAAAAATGGTATCTGCCGGCTAAAAGCTACGCTGATGAACTTTCACGCTCTGAAGGAAGAGAATCGTTTATCAAAAACATTTTTAAAGATTATAGGAAAATGTATGGGAGAAAAGTACGCATAGCGAATGTTGCATCTAGTATACCATCTGTCAGAAAATATGCTTTGATGAAGTTCAATGAGTATTTTAGCAAGGATCATGAAGGACATGTAGTACCTCTGGAGGATGCAGTTTTTATATGCAGTATACCTGAAGGGTCAGTCTTGTAGACTGTCCATGCAGTAAATATCTTTTTGGTAAAAATGAGAAAAAATGCATACTTTTTGGAACCACAGCAGAGATTGTGGATAATATCCCTGAATTTTCACAGGTACAGGATATAGGGGCTGAAGAATGCTGCAGAGTTTCTTAAAAGTCTTGATGAATTAGGTATGGTTCACACTATCTGGATATTTAAAATACCGTATATAGGTTCTATTTGCAACTGTAATAATAAAGGATGTGCTTTGCTGTATTTAAACGACAGTTATAGATCTTTAAATGTAGTAAGAGAGAGTCATGAGATTGCTTTTGTAGATATGGAAATCTGTAACGGATGTGGAAATTGTCAAAGATCATGTCAATTTAGAGCAATAGAAATAACTGGAAAAAAAGCAGATGTTAACCATAACTGCTATGGCTGAGGGGGTATGCCAGAACTTCTGTCCGGTAGGATCAATCCATTTAATACCTAAAACTGGGTTAAACTTAATTTAAATGCACATTAATAGATTTATCAAATTTATATTGCGTATTTTAACTTTTTAGACGTTTCATATTTTTCTTTTAGAGTAAGCAGCTTTTCATACTTAAATGCCTTTTGAGGACAGCCAAGTTCACATCTCAGACATCCCATACCAGAGCAGCGGTCTGTTCTTACTGTGGCTAACCCATTTTCGATGGTCAATGCATTTTCAGGACAATTTAAAGCACATGTCATGCAGTTAGTGCACCCTTCAAACTCTGCTTCTAATACAGAGCCAATTTTAGTTATTTTTAGGCCATATTCGCCCAATTCAGGTATATCTCTTTCAAAAATTTTATGTATTACTGGATTGGAAACTTTTGGTGGGATCTTCTGGAAACCATATTTAGTTAACCAATCATTGTACATCCAGAAAGGCATACCTTGTTCACACATAGCCAGTTCTAGAGAGTATATTTTTTCGAAAGTGGGAGATGTAGCCAGTGTTATGTGCTTGCTGCGCATTCCATCTGCTATTTCCTGTAACTTCTCAAGAAGTCCCGGATCTAGAATGATATCCTTTGCCATTGATAGAGAAGTGTTTCCCATCTGGTAGATTTCACGGGATGAAGGAGGAATTTGTCCCACATTAAGGGATTTATGGGGATCTACATAGAATCCTGAAGCTCCAGCCATATAAGTCGCGTCAATTTCATCTAGAAATACCCCTGATTCTTCTGCTAAAGTTAAATGAGCAGCTCTAAATGCTCCTAAAGCTTTACCTATATTTTCTATATCTTTTTCTGTAAGATATATTTCTTTATGTAAATTGATTTTATTATCTGGGCTTTTTATTTTAGGCAGGGATATAATGCCTGTGTCCAGTCCCAAGCTATAAGCAGCGATTACACCAGTTCCAGTTATGCCTATTGGATTCACGCTACTTTCTGCACTTGAGATAATTTTTCCGCCTGAAGGATCAACTGTATCTCCTTCTTGGGCTATGAGATCTTCATCCAGGATGCGGGTTTTCCACCCGTAATCACCAATTTCCAGATCACATATAGTACCTGGAGAAGCTAATCTACCTTTTTCTATCATCTGTCCTTCTACTGCAGGTCCTGCTGCAGCAGAACATGAATAAACTTCACCATCTATAACCAGAGCTATCTCAGCATTTGTTCCAAAGTCCGATACCAGATAAATTCCTTTTTTTTCTAAAACTTCAGATTTAAAAAGCATTGCAAGAGCATCTGCCCCGATTTCATGTTTTATAGCTGGAGGGATATATATTTCGGCTTCTTGATTAATTTTAAGCCATATTTCTCTGGCATTTACAATTATGGCATTTCTTGAAGGTGGAGTTACATGCAACCTTTCAAGTGCATGCGGGCCCCAGTAGGCCAAATCCCTGATCTCGATATTGTGAAATAGAGAGAGTTGTATTGGATTACCGCAGACAGCTACTCTTTCTACGTTTTTAAGGTCTATATTTAAACTTTTTATCACTTTGTTTACTGAGTCAATGAGAATATTATGGGCAGTATCTCTACCAACTTTTATGGCGAAGTGGAGGTGATCTACAACATTGGCTCCAGGTAACGGGTGTCTAAGAGTAATTGCAGTAGAAATTACTTTTCCATTCTCAATATCTAGGGCTTGGGCTCTAATACCACTAGTTCCTATATCTAATGCTATTCCGTATCTGGTTTTCATTTGATGGTACCTCAAATGGTTAAGTCCTTTAAAAATGAGTTTTGAATATATCTAAAAAAATAATAAAAAATTTAAATAACATTTATGAAATCAGTCGTATTCAGGGACAAATTCTCCAACTATCTTTGAATACTTTTTTCTAATTTCTTTCCATGTTTTTTTGTCTTTTAATATGCTGTCAGCGAGTTTTGGAGTATGATATGCTTTAACACCATATACGCTCATAGGGAAAGATTCTATAAAGTCCTTTCTTACAGCACCGCCACCGCATCCGATTGCTGGAACTTCAAGACCGTTTTTCTCCAGCTCTTCAACGACTTTAGGGAAAGCTGTCATAGTAGTTGTCATCAGAGCTGTTCCCGTCATGAAAAGCGGTTTATATTCTCTCACAGCGTTTACAACGTCTTCATTAGGTACATCCCTACCTAAATCAATTGCATTGTATCCATTAGCCCTTAAAAACATTACCACCAGGTTTTTACCTATATCATGGGGATCTCCTTCAGCAACAAAAGAAACTACAGTTCCTTTAGTTTCACTTTTATGGCCCAGAGCTTCTTCACTTTCTTTTAAACCTTCCATCATAGAATCCCCAGAAAGCATAAGATCTGGAAGGAAATAAAAACCTTTGGTATAAAGTTCATTAACAGCGTCCATCCCTTTCATTAAACCATTGTTAATTATATCCATTGGGGGTATGCCACTGTTCAGCCCTTCTTTAACTTTAATGGTGGATTCTTCTGTATCTCCACGGAGCACAGCCCTTGCAATTGATCGGTAAGGTTCGTCTTTAGGAAGAATGGCCTGCACATCAGGGTCATTTTCTGGTGTTATTGCTGGTCCTTCCAGTTCGACATTATATCTGACTGCTACAAAGTCCTGATCAATTTTTGGTTCTAATTCTTCGTTATAACTCATATTAACACCTCAGAGTTCATAATTTTTAGGATTAAAGTCAGGTACTTTCCTTGAATATGCTCTTATGCATTCATCAATAAATTGATCCCTGTCAGCAGGTAAATCTTCAAGGATTTTAAGTGTATTATCAAGTGAATCTCTTTCAAATCGTGTAAGATACAATTTATTGGCATCAACTGCTTCATTTATTATTTTTCCTGCTTCAAGAGCGGCTGCTCTTGACCTTAAGTACGGATCCTTACCATATTTAACTATGGCTTTACCTATCCGATGCGCGTTATCGTAGGCAAGTATCAGTGCCTGAGGATCTCTGTATTTATCTGTAAGTGTATAAAGATCTCTTAAAACTTCTTCCTGCCCTGTTTGGAGAGCTGTGTTCATAAGTGCTGCTTCATATCCTGTAGCCTGCAGCCATACTTCTGGAGTTGTCCCTCCCATTTCCTGCCTGTGGTAAACAGACTCGTTACTCCAGACATCTGTAACTCCGCAAACAAGGTTACCCATTAAATCAGAATGGGCACAAACAGCATTTTTACCTTCCATTGCTATTGGAACTCCACTTATTGATTTAACAATAGGATTTTCATATCCACAATCTTTTAAAGGACCAACTGCACCACATTCGACGGCTACAAGACTTCTTGCAGCACCCATGCCCCTTGCGAGTGCGGCTACTGTATGGGAAACATCTTTATCTAGCAGTCCACCTGCCATGAACATGGCTGTATTGGCCTGAGAACAATCTGTATCTCCACCTGGCCTGCAATCATATTTTTTACAGATATTTACTATTCTTTTCCACATATATTCCATATCTATGCTTCCAAGAACACCTATTCCAAAAAGTATTGCTCTGATATCGCCTCTTGCTATTCCGTAATCTGAAAGTGCTTTTCCGCCCATGGTTTCTATACAAAGATCAGATGCACCGTTTGCAGCACAGGCTTCCATGGTTTCTTCAATGTTGTTGTCGTAGTCTGATCCTCTAAGTCCAAGGCCTCGTTCCTCGATCCTTATATCTGCTGGCGTTTGTCTAAGAGATACTCTGATACCATATTCCTCGTAGTATTTTTCTAATATCTCGGCTTGGACTCGAGTGGTCTCTGCTGCCCATTCTGGATTGTTGGTTTGATGGGATACATGCTCCTGTTCTAACATGAATGAAGGTAACCCTACAGCTATAGCCCTCTCACATGCACTTTGTGCTATATTCCTGCATTCTGCTACCATTTTTTCTTTTGATCCTTCAGAACCTTCTACTGGAGCAACTTTTACTTCTGGTACTACGTAACCCGCACCAAACTGCATGTTCCAGCGTTGACTCACTGGAAATTTGGAGCGGCCGAAAACCATTTCTTCAGGTTTTTTATACACCATTTTAGTAAATCTTTTCATATTTTTCACCACTAATTATATAACGTTCAAATTATTTAAGTTTTTTGGAATTTGATAAAAAAAAATTAAAATTCCAATATACAATATAAGGATATGGAAAAAATGGCAGTCAAAAATGCAATAAAGATAATAGGAAAGCTAAAAGGAGTCCTGGACGTGCAAAAGCTTTCAGAAGAAGATAAAAAAGCTCTGCTTGAAATTGAATTCAGTAGAAAAGGAGATATGCTACCAGTAGTCAACACTGGACTGGAAGAATGCATGAAAAAAGACTTTTATTTAGCTGTGCTCAAGAATGAAGAATTTCGTAGCCCGCCTATACCAACTGTACTCCTTGTAACAGATAAAGGCATGGTACTGGGACAAGAATTGATTTCTCCAGATGAAAAGAAAAAATATCAAGATCGAAAAGACGCATATTTTTTAAGCCCTGAATTCGTTATTTTTAAACCTGATAAAACAACGAGGAGCATGCAAAGGGAAAAAGAGTGTTTTCTTTTACCTTCTGTACCATTTCCAGAATTAGATAACATTGATGGGATATTAGATGTAGTATCCTGCAGCCCTTCAACGGCGGGTGATTCATATCTTAAGGATAAATATGGATATCCTCAAGATCCTCATATTGCCACGATACTGGTTGGATTTTCAATTAAAGATAAGAAAAAGTAAAATAATTTTTTTTGGTTTTAAACCAGTGATATTATATTTAAATACCGTGAAACTCGTTACGTGCTTCAACCATAGCTTTAATGTTTTCAAGAGGAGATCCTGGAGCTAAACCGCAACTTGGAGCTATTATATCTACTCCAGCTTCTAATATTTTTTTAACTTCTTCTTTAACCTGATCAGGCGAACTTCTAAAGAGAGTTTCACTTGAAGAAATGTTTCCTATAATCTTTGGGACTTTATCTCCTCTTCCCATGCTCATTGTTCTTCCACCGACTCGTATGGTTTTTCCTCCGCCCTTAACATCTTCCTTTGCCCTTGCTATATCTACCTTTTCTTCCACGCTAAGCCCATCAAAACCTGTGGCAGCCATGTCCTTTATAATTGGTTCTGTAGATCCACATATGTGAAGGACTTTATTCGTGCTTATCTGCATTGATAAATCTTCCAGTCTCGGTTTAACCATAGTCTTAAATTGAAGAGGATCAATGAGCTCTGGAGCAGCTGTTGGATCAGCAGCACAGATTATATCGGAACCTGCATCAGCAACAGCAGTTGCATATTCAATAGATATGTCAAGTGCTTCATCTAAAACTGATTCAACCTCATTTGGCCTGGTTCTCATGTATCTTACAAGTTTTTCTACACCGAGTAGATGTCCTGTGAGTGTGAAAGGGCCAGTGATTCCAACAATGATTGGAAGAGTATCCCCGTATTTGTCCTTTAATTTTTTAATAGCTTCCAGCACAACCGGAATCCGCCCTTTACTGAGGAAATCATTAGGAATGGTTATATCACTGCTACTTTCAAACGGACTTTCCACAACATGGGGAGTTTTATCCTTGTTACCAAGATCCACTTTACAACCCATAGCTTCAGCTTCCACAGTAAGACAAAATGGAATTCTTGCGCATTCTAATCCTACAAGTTCGTAGAGTGAACTTCCAAGTGTTGCCATTTTTTCAGCATCACTGTGTGCTTCAGGCCAAAATGCACCTGTTTTTTCCATGGCTTCAATTATACCGAGTTGAGTGACACTGATTACTGGCGTAACATCGGTTTCTTCATCTCTAAATACTGCAAGTATATTTTCTTTTAAATTCATAAGACTCACTGTGCTTTAATATATTGTTTAACTTGTTTAAATTTTTGGGTCTCATTTACATAAAACTTGAGAATGCCTCTATTAAATATTTCTAAAAACAGAAGTTATAGCTACTAAATCAATATTAAACTTATTTTTGAGTTTATTCAGGATGTGAAGAGTTAAAACACTATCTTTTCCACCAGATAGGGCTACAGCTATCTTTTCGCCTTCTTCAAGCAGTTTATATTCTTCAATTGTTTTTATTACTGTATTTTCTATTTTTCTGTTGAAGTCATCCTTTGTAACCATGTGATCAAGAATTATTTACTGATCTTAGAAATAATTTGTGTTAATAAAAATCTAATTAGCTTTTTGATTTAAATTTTAGCTATTTAATCTATTTAAAAGAGATAAAATGTAAAAACTGATTTTTGCAGGCTTTTTAAAAATATGAATTAATATTTTATATTAGTTAATACATAATAATTATTATGATAACTGCAGAACTCACCGTAATTCCCATTGGAACTCATGACACAAGTATAAGCAAATATGTGGCTGCTGCTGTGTCAATTTTAGATCAGATGGGAATGAAATATAAAATAACTGGAATGGGAACTTCCATAGAGACAAACGACCCAGATAAACTTTTTGATGCTATTAAAGCTGTCCATGAAGCCGTATTTAAAGAAGGTGCAATGCGAGTTGCAACTCACCTGAAAATAGATGATAGGCGTGATGTTGAAAAAACAATGGATGAAAAAGTGAAATCAGTTAAAGAAAAATTAGCTTAAAAACCTATCTGAAGCATCTTCAAGGACAGATACTATTTTCCCGAGGTCTTCAGCACTTAATGCAGGGTTTACTGGAATTGAAAGAACTTCCTCTGCAGCTTTTTCTGCTTCCAGACAGTTAGCTGTAAAACCTAAATCTTCATAAAGTTTTTGCCTGTAAATAGGCTTTGGATAATGTATTCCAGTTCCTATTCCTTCCTTATTTAGAAAGTTCCTTAATTCATCCCTTTTTCCATTACCAATCCTTATGGTGTATTGATGGAAAACATGTTTAACATCATCCTGTACAAATGGCGGTTCAATCCCATCAATATACCTGACATGCCCTGTAAGATATTCAGCGTTTTCAATTCTCTTTTCATTGAATCCATCAAGTCTTTTAAGCTGAACAACCCCTATTGCAGCCGCTATATCAGTCATTCTGAAATTATAACCCATAATAACATGCTGGTATCTTTCACTTTCACCATGTGTCCTTAAAGCACGCGCATCATAATCAAATTCACTGTTATCAGTGGTGATCATACCTCCCTCGCCTGTAGTGATGTTTTTTGTTGGATAAAAGCTAAAACATGCTATATCTCCCAATAAACCCACATTTATACCTTTATATACAGCACCATGGGCCTGTGCAGCATCCTCAATCACTTTTAAGTCATGGTTTTTGGCTATTTTATTTATAGAATCCATATCTGCAGGCTGGCCATAAAGATGAACTGGCATTATGGCCTTTGTGTTATCTGTTAGAGCCTCCTCAATTAATTCCGGGTTTATATTATACGTTTCAGGCTCAATATCCACAAAAACTGGCTTTGCACCAGCATAAAGAACACTGTTTGTAGTGGCAGCAAAGGAAAAGGGAGTTGTTATTACTTCATCATCTTTACCCACCCCTGCACAGAGAAGTGCAACATGCAGGGCAGTGGTTCCTGAACTTGTGGCAACAGCATGGCTAGTTCCAATGTAATTTGCAAACTTTTCTTCAAATTCAGCTACCTTTGGCCCCTGTGCTATAAATCCAGACCTTAAAACAGATTCTACTTCATTTATTTCCTCATCACCAATAAATGGTTTGGCAATTGGTATCATCAGTTATCACCTATTACAAATTAAGTTCAAATTGAAAGTATTTCTATCTTTTTATTATTCATTGATATGTATAAATGCATTTCAAGCCAATTTTTCATTACCATGTTTTATTTTAAATTCATATTTAAAGATTCATTCCCTTAAAATTTCACAAAAAATCTAAAGGAATGTATTCATTAATTTATCTTTTTTACCCCAAAATATTATTATTAATGTAATTAAAACTGCTAAAACTGTCCACAGTATACTACTGGCTGGATCAAGAGGTGCTGAAAATACCGATGGTAAATCACCAAGTCCCGCATCAGGGGTGTTAACTATAAGTGAAGCATAAAGATTATGTGCTATATGTATTCCTGCTGCAGTTTCTATACCGTTTTCGCCCAGAGTTATTATTCCAAGCATTAATCCAACAATGAATGTATTAAAAAGTATAAACAGACTAAATATAAAATTATTACTGTTAAACCAGTGCAAGCTTGCAAATATGATTGAAGTAGCTAAAAGAGGAATAATAGGTTTTTTACTTAAAATCCCGAATCCTTGCATTAAATACCCTCTAAAAAACAGCTCCTCAAATGA
>Ga0136715_1000286_pt1 | contig 10846 bp, 11 predicted proteins | sample SedPBSmetaG_FD_104916 | JGI IMG/M metagenome (GOLD analysis project Ga0136715, IMG submission 104916) | Freshwater sediment bacterial and archeal communities from Indian Creek, Illinois, USA to study Microbial Dark Matter (Phase II) -... | ecosystem: Environmental > Aquatic > Freshwater > Creek...
GACCGATATGGTAGGGGCGGGTTTAAAACCCGCCCCTACGACAAGACGGCATGCGTTACCGGAAATTGTGCGTGGTTTTAAAACGTTTTCATCACGCCGGATCAACGAAATCCGCCATACCCCATTCGGAAATCTCATACCTATTGCCCCTTACATATGACCGTTTGCCGCCTATTAAATTCTCGGTTGCCTGGGATGATGATTCATGTGAACCTGGTCGGTATAGCACCACTTTGACCTTGTAAAAGGAGCATCGAAATATGCAGGCCGCAGAATCAATAAAGCACAAAGCATACCCACTCTACAAAGATTCCGGCATCGAGTGGCTGGGGGAGGTACCGGCGCACTGGGATGTCCTTCGCCTGAAGTACAGTGCAGAGCTCGTTAACGAGAAGGTCAACGGGGCCGATGATGAACTGCTGTATACCGGGCTTGAGCACATCGTGTCGTGGACTGGCAATCGTCTCACCACCGACGCTGAAACGTCAAGCGACGGCCAGACAAGCATTCACCGGGCAGGAGACGTGCTCTTCGGTAAGCTGCGACCGTATCTTGCCAAGGCGTACGCCGCTGAGAGCGATGGGGTCTGTACCGGTGAGCTTCTGGTCTTGAGACCGAAAGCTCTTCTGCAGTGCTTCTTGCGAGACTACCTCCTCAATCCAAGTCTGATCTCGGTAGTGGATTCGTCCACTTACGGGGCCAAGATGCCCCGGGCGAATTGGGACTTTATCGGCAACCTGCCGGCTCTTTGTCCCTCCTCTCGACGAGCAATACGCCATCGCCGCCTTTCTGGACCGCGAGACATCACGTATTGACGCCATCATTGAAAAGATAAGTACATCCATCGACCTGCTCCGCGAGTACCGCACAGCGCTCATCTCCGCTGCCGTGACCGGCAAAATCGACGTCTGCAAGGAGGTTTTCTGATGTCCCGTGTTACAATGTCCCGTGTTACAGTCCAACCGACGCTGGTTCGATGGGCACGAGAAAGGGCCGACCTGCCGCTTGCCGATCTTGCCAGGAAGTTCCCCAAACTCGAGGCCTGGGAGCGAGGCGCCGCCCAGCCGACGTTCAGGCAGCTCGAAGCTTTTGCCAAGGCAACCTTTGTTCCCATCGGCTATTTGTTTCTTCCCGAGCCGCCGGAAGAACCCCTCCCGATCCTGGACCTCCGTACCGTGCCCGCGCCGGCGGCGAGGCGCCCGAGCCCCGATCTGCTGGATACGATCTATACGATGCAACGGCGCTCCTGCTGGTTGCGCGACGAGCGTATCGAATACGCTACGGAGCCGCTCTTCTTCGTGGGCGGCGCGCGGTTGACCGATGACCCGAATGCCGTGGGGCGCGAGATGCGGCGTATCATCGGCTTCGGCGATGGATGGGCGGCGGAAGTTCGCACTTGGACCCAAGCCGTGGGAGAATTGCGCCGCGCCATCGAGCAACTGGGCATCATGGCTGTGATCAACGGCGTGGTCGGGAACAACACACACCGAACACTGAACACTGAAGAATTTCTGGGTTTCGCTTTGTGCGACGAGTATGCGCCGCTTGTTTTCGTGAACGGCGCGGATTATGAGTCGCGAAAGATGTTTACCCTGGCCCACGAGTTAGCGCACATCTGGCTGGGTCCTGCAGGCGAGGGGCTATCGGGATTCGATGGACTCTTCCCCGGCGGCACGAACGTCGAGGCGTTTTGTGATCAAGCGGCGGCCGAATTTCTCCTGCCTGCGAAGGAATTAAATGCGAGCTGGCGCAGCGTGAAAGACGAGCCTCGGCCATTCGAGACGCTTGCCCAGCAGTTCAAGGTCAGCCCCATCGTCGTCGGCCGCCGGGCGATGGATCTGCGTTTGGTGGACCGGGAGACATTTTTTGACTTCTACCGCGAGTATGTCAAGCGCGAACACATAAGAAGTAAAGCCACGGGCGGAGGCGATTTTTACAACAATCAGAACACGCGTGTTGGCGCACTGTTCGCCACACATGTGGTCCGGGCGGCAAAAGAAGGTCGGCTGGGCTTCAGGGAGGCCTATGAGTTGACCGGGTTGCGCGGCGGCGCCTTCCAGGAGTATGCCTCCCGCCTGGGGGTTGACCTGCCATGAGTGCGGCACGTAAGTACACCTGGAAGGAGGAAAACTGATGTTCCGCCCCTACACCGAAAGCGCGTTCGAATCGGCCATCGAGGAGTATCTGGTTTCCTCCGGCGTTTATGTGCGAGGTGACCGGGACGCCTTCGACCGCGAGCGCTGCCTCGACGCGGGGGTCTTTCTCGCCTTCGTGCGGGAGACCCAGCCCAAGGAGTGGGAGTACCTCAAGGGTCTCCAAAAGGACAAGGCCGAGTCAGTTCTGATAGATGACCTCTGCCGGGCGCTCGACTCCGACCACCAGGGATGCCTGTCCGTTCTCCGGCACGGGTTCAAGTGCTTCGGGAAGCTCTTCCGTGTGGCCTGCTTTGCGCCGGTGAGCGGCATGAACCCGGAGACACGGCGTCTCTACGCTGCCAACCGTCTGACGATCACGCGTCAGCTGCGATACTCGAACCGCCATGGCAGCGCTCTGGACGTAACGCTTGGCTTAAACGGCATCCCGGTCGCCACCGCAGAGCTCAAGAACCCGCCGACCGGCCAGACATGGCGCGACGCCGTCCGCCAGTACAAGCACGACCGCGATCCGGCGGACTTGCTCTTCCAGTTTAAGAAGCGGGCCCTCGTCCACTTCGCCGTGGACCCGGACGAGGTCTATATGACGACGCGGCTCGCGGCCCGCAACACGCATTTCCTGCCTTTCAACAAGGGCTGCGCCGGCGGTGCGGGCAATCCGGAGAACCCGCGCGGGTGGAAAACGGCCTACCTGTGGGAAGAGATTCTCGAACGTGCCGGCCTGCTTGATATCCTGGCGCGCTTCGTCCACCTGCAGACAGACGAGAAGCGCCTGGGATGCCGGAAGGTCCAGCGGCAAACGGTGATCTTCCCCCGCTACCACCAGCTTGACTGTGTACGGAAGCTCGTCGCCGATGCCCGCTTAAGCGGCGCGGGCGCCAACTATCTGATCCAGCACTCGGCCGGCAGCGGCAAGAGCAATTCCATCGCCTGGGTCGCCCACCGGCTGGCGAGCCTCTACGACACACAGGACGAGAAGGTCTTCGATTCGATCATCATCGTTACCGACCGCTTGGTGCTCGACCAGCAGCTCCAGAACACGGTCTACCAGGTCGAACACAAACAGGGAGTGGTCCAAAAGATCGACGTGGACTCCGCCCAGCACGCCGGGGCGCTCGGGGCAGGCGTGCCTATCGTCATCACGACTCTGCAGAAGTTCCCCTTTGTGACGGAGAAGATCGGCGACATCTCCAGGCGCCGCTACGCCGTCATCATCGACGAGGCCCACAGCTCGCAGGGGGGCGAGACGGCGACCGAACTGAAGGGCGTGCTCGGCGGCGCGGCGCTCGAAGGCCTGTTCATCGACCGGATGGAGCAGAACGACGAGATCGCGGCGCGGTTCATCAACGACAGGGACTTCCAGGACCTGATCGGCAGGCATCTGCTGAAAACGGTCTACGAACAGATCCGCTCCGACCTGCCTGGCGCCGCTGCGGCGCCGTCGGGGAAGCCGGGCGTCGAGCCCTTCCGGCGGGTTTTGCCGGAAGAAAAGGACAAGTACCGCACCTGTGTCCCGCTTTTCACGCTCAAGGCCGCGGCGGGGTCTTTTGGCGCCCCGAGCGCGGTCGAGCCCGACGGCTGGGTTCAGCCCAACACGCGGCGCCGGCTGCGTCCGGGGATGTTCGTCGCGCAGGTCATCGGCCGCTCCATGGAGCCGAGAATCCCCGATGGCGCCTGGTGCCTCTTCCAAAGTCCGGTCGAGGGTACCCGCCAGGGACGTATCGTCCTGGTGCAGCACCGTGATATCCACGACCCCGAGACAGGAGGCGGCTACACGGTCAAGCGCTACGGGAGCAAGAAGGAGAGCGACGGCGCCGGTGGCTGGCGCCACGCTGAGATCCGGCTGTTGCCGGAAAACCCAAGCTTTGCTCCGCTCATTTTGAGCGATGTCCGCGACGACGAGTTTCACGTCATCGCAGAGGCGCTCGAAGTTCTGGGGGAGGCATAGGCAGGTTAATTCCGGACAGGAAGCCTTGGGGCGGACGGTTTAAAAACACTATTGACACTATATATGACACCACGTTAATATATAAAGTAAAGGGTATCAGCATGAACCAATACTGCTTGTACCTTCTTAGCACGAGGGTGGGGATTCACATATGATCACATCTTGCAATTGGGTGAAGCGGTTCATCCATTTCCATATAAGTTACCGTGATAACTCATTAGATGGACGGCAAGCAATTGAAAGCAAAGGCTTTAACACGCCTTTGGTAAAAATCCAAAGACGTGTTATACGGCCAGAAAACCAGAGTTCCGCATCTTGTACGGATTAGTCTAATTATTGTTAGCTGGAGGATGCGAACATGGAAGCCAAGCAGTACCTTGTCATCAAAGACCACGCAAGCGAGTACCCCGAACCCATTACCTTTGCAAAAGGGGCTCCTCTTACTGTGGGTGAGAAATATGAAGGCCCAGAGGGCTGGGATAATTGGCTATTCTGTGAAACACCAGGGCAAGAAGGTGGCTGGGTTCCAGCGCAAATTATCGAGATCGTCAATGGCAAAGCTGCCCGTGCTCGTGAAGATTACACGGCGAGGGAGCTGAATGTGCGAGAAGGCGACTTGCTTCTTGGCTCAAAAACTCTGAACGGTTGGGTCTGGTGCAAGAGTTCCGGCAGTTCGGAGTCGGGGTGGGTTCCAATCGCAAACCTCCAAGAAGCTCGTCAGTGAATTCCGTCATGTAGCAGCGGGCTAACAATTCGTTCAAGGGGACACCGGGGCCGCACCCGGGCTCTTTCGGACGGTTTCCGGGTCCGGTGCCCCTTAACTCAGGTGTTAGCCACTTTTGACACTCGACCCTCGGAGGCAGCAACGCCATGACGACCACGCAACTCCCTGGTCCGATTGCAATCATCGACGTCGAGACTACCGGCCTCTTTCCGCTGCGGCATGATCGCGTCGTGGAGGTGGCTGCGATTGTCATCGAAGGCGACGGTCGGGTTCTGCGCGAGTTTGTCACGCTCGTAAACCCGGCGCGGGACATCGGGCCGAGCAGCATCCACGGTCTGACCGCTGAGGACATACTTCACGCCCCGCAGTTCGGCGAGATTGCGGGACTCCTCGTAGACACGCTGCAGGGAACTGTCGCCATTGCGGGTCACAACGTGCGCTTTGACCAACAATTCATCGAAAGCGAATTCTCCCGAATCGACTCGCCGATACCCCAATGCTTCACCATCTGCACGATGCAACTCGCAGGCGGCGGGAGACTGTCGGAATGCTGCGGGGATTATGGACTTCCGCTGAGTGGTGAAGCTCATCACGCCTTGTCCGATGCTCGTGCCACTGCTCGGTTGCTGTCGATTCTGCTCCCGGACCAGCCCCGGATAATTCAGAAACTGAACAGGCTGATGCCAATCCAATGGCCTACCATTCGCAGTCCAGGGAAGCAACCGATCACGCGCGATGAATCACGTCGAAGTCAGAGTGAACCGCCAACGTTCCTGCAACGGCTTCTCGTACGAATGCACAATAGCGCTGAACCGATCGCTACTGACGGCGTGGTAATGGCCTATGCGGCCCTGCTAGATCGGGTCTTGGAAGATCGGCATGTAGACGACTCGGAAGCCGGCGCACTCGTTGAAATGGCGGCAAAGTGGGGCCTCAGCGGGGACCAGATAATGCTCGCCCATCGTGAGTATTTGAACCAATTGGCTGTTGCAGCAACGGCCGATGAAGTTGTCACGGACGCGGAACGCCGGGATTTAAAACTGGTCGCCCGGCTACTCGGCCAGGAGAAACAGGACTTGGACGAGATACTCCGGGAAGCGGCAGCCAAAGTGGCAAGTACAATCCTGGGTGCCCCTGCGACACTCACAGCGGAGACGAATCTGAACGGCAAGCGCGTGTGTTTCACCGGCGAACTCCAGTGCCGGTACAAGGGGCAGATGATCCTACGCGAACTCGCAGAAGAACTCGCAGCCTCGGCAGGTCTGATGGTTATGGATTCGGTCACCAAGAAGCTCGATCTACTCGTCTTGGCCGACCCGCATTCGCAGTCCGGCAAAACTAAGAAGGCCAGGCGGTATGGCATTCGAATTATGCACGAATCGGTATTCTGGAAAGCTATTGGAGCAGACGTGAAATGATCAAGTGTCAGCGCACGGAGTATGGTGGCCGTGGCTAACCAACGGCTGAAGCTGACCGGGGCCGCCGCGCTGGTTTTTCGTGCTTCAATGTTCGTGGGGGCGGCCCCGGCAGCTTAGCTCGAGGCCGTTAGCCACCCAAAAACTTATTTGCCACTTGACTTACATTGCGGTATGGCATATAGTAATACTGGGGGTGAAGGAAGAATGGATACCGCAAAAGTGGCAATCAGTATTAATAAAGAGATTCTCGAGAAATTGGATAATCTAGTAAAGGACCATGTATTCCCAAGCCGAAGCCGGGCCATTCAGGAGGCAGTTGAAGAGAAACTCAACCGAATGCAACGGACTCGGCTTGCTGAACAATGCACCAAATTGGATCCTGTACACGAACAACAATTAGCTGAAGAAGGTTTGTCTGCAGAGGTGGATAAATGGCCCGTATACTAAGAGGCGAAATCCGGTGGGCTGACCTCAACCCAGTTCGTGGTCATGAGCAAGGTGGAACGCGCCCAGTGGTAATCATCAGTCAAGATGTCTTCAACGAACGTTCAGGTACTGTAATCGCAATGGTTTTGACGAGCCAAACACAGAGAGCGGGATTTCCATTGACCCTTGACATAGAATCAACAAACCTTCCCAAGCGATCGTGGGTGAAAATCAGTCAAGTTCGTACGCTATCAGTTGAGCGAATAGGGGATGCTATTGAAACACTGCCTCCTGAAACTATGAACCAATTGATAGAAGGTCTAAATGAAATCGTGGGTGGCTAACAAGTCATTGGAACCGACTGCAAGGGGCGGATTCCTTTGAGGCTGGGTTTGCTTCCGACAATGGTGCTGTTTCAGCTTTGTGCCACGAGGGTGATAACAGGCATGGCATGCATTCCGAAAAATGTGCTAAGATTGGAGCAATTAATGGGGTGGCACAAAGGCGCATTCGCATATTCCCTTGCAGCCGCTCAATGCCAGCGTTAGACGTTCAATGTGCTAAGAAAGGAGAACGAATGTTCATAACTCACAGCTATCCTGGAACAACTCGCGGCCATTACCGGTGCTTGTTCTTTCTCCTGCTTGAAGATTACATCCAAACTCAATCACAATTTGTTCGGGAACTCGACCTTGAGTTAGAGAGATTTACTCGCAATCTCGGTGATTCCGTACCCCTCATAAAGTCATTTGCGGGTGACATTGATGCAACTCGATCGCACGTTTTGGATAAATCATGGAACAGAGAGCAACGCCAAGAAATCGTTAAAACACCGGGCATGTTAATGATCAATGAGGATTTTGATGTTTTCGACCCAAGGGAACATCCGTGGATTTACCTTTATCTTGGCGAGAAAATGTATGAAGGGGTTCCAAGTGCGTATCGAGTCGGCGAATTGCTGAATGAACTGGCCTTAGTCGTTCGAGACACTGATAAAGATATTTTCTGAGAGGCGCATAATCTTCAGCACCAACTTTCAATGGAAGATGCGACTTCTGTCTTTCAAGCAAAACCGGGTATATTTGGTTTTAGTGTTGACTTGGTTAAGGGAGCGGAAGTTCTCCGTACACTGTTCCATCGTTTAAGGCCAGGATATTGAAAATGGCTGAAAACATGCTCCAGCGGCCGACTTCGCCGTTAGTCTATGAGAAAGAATGGGAAATGAGGCAAAAATTATGAAGGGTGAATTTACAGCAATTGTCAAACGAGACGGCGATTGGTGGCTCGGTTGGGTTGTAGAGATCCCGGGCGCCAATGCGCAAGAAAAGACACGAGAAGAATTGATTTTGAGTCTGAAGGAGGCTGTCAAGGACATTCTGGACCTACGCTGTGAGGAAGCGCGTAACCAAGCAAAAGATGATTTTGAGGAAGTCCCACAAAAAATATGAAGCGCAGTGCGCTGTTAAGACATTTATCAAAGAATGGCTGCGAATTATTAAGAGAAGGCGCTCAGCACTCCATATTGGACAATAAGCAGACTGGTGACATGGTCGCAGTCCCACGTCACAATGAAATAAAAGAATTCATGACTCGAAAGATTTGCAGAGATCTCGGTATTTCAGAACCATAAGAAATGGCTAACAATCGCATGCACTCGGACCGCAAAAAGCGCCGCTTGTTCCTCGCTCTGCTTTTTGCGGCCGCCTATCAACTCAATGGAGCGGAAACCGCTCCGCGGCTTCGCCCTCTTACTTGCGGGGCTCGCCTGCGGCGGCCTGCACGACGAGGGTTCCGCTCATCTCGCGCCCGTTATGCCATAAAAATGAAAATTTGTTCACAATCGTGGAAGAGATGATATAATTAGATAAATTCAATAATTAGGGGGCAACTATGATAAAGACCAAAGTGCTGTTTGATGAAGCAATTTCATTGCCTATAGAGATAAGAATGCAACTTGTAGAAAAACTTCTGTTGAGCTTGAATCCCACGCAAAAGGAAATTGTCAAATTGTGGGTAAGGGAAGCAGAAAGGAGAATTGAAGAAATAAAAAGCTGTAAAGTAAAAACAATACCAGGAGAAAAAGTATTTAAAAGGATGCGTGACAGGTTAAACGCTTGAAATATTCTTTCCATCCTGCTGCTGAAAAAGAGTTAAACGGCGCTGTTGATTATTATAATGATCGTCAGCGTGGTTTCGGTCTGGAATTTGCAAAAGAAATCTACCGTACAATACAAAACATCCTTTCATTTCCTGACGCATGGGCATCGCTGTCGGTAAATACCGGAGGATGTTTAACCAACCGTTTTCCATATGGGGTTATATACCAAGCTACGAATGAAGAAATCTTTATCGTTGCAGTGATGCAACTCAATAGAGAACCCGAATATTGGGGAAAAGCTGTTAGGGTATTACATGGGTTTCATTACAGTAGGGTCAGGTCTATATTTTTAACATTGCTTCTCTTATCCTCATAATCAGGAAATTGCTGAGCTACATAAGCTGATCAACGAGTACAGGGAGGGGTAGCATTGAATACGTTATTTAAAAAGCCCGTGTTTTGGGTTGTTATTGTCGCGGTTATCGCGGTGGTGGCAATTGTTGCAGGGCTTATGAGTAATCCCCAAAAAGGACAGCTGACGGTAGAGGATTATGCCGGCCAATTTGTTGAAGAAGTTATTGCAGCTTATGGCACAAGTGATTTTAAGATTATTGACAGCAGAATCACAAAACTAGAGAAAATCGCATCTTTTGACCACCTGCTTCCAGCCACATTGGAAATATGGAGCCTTGAATATCGTTTAAAACCTGATGATATGAGTAAGGTTATGTTAGCGGGCGGCATGAATGAAATTGATGGATGGCTTACCGAAGACAGCAGCATGGGAAAGCCGATGTTGATCTTTGCTTACAAAAACTCTGCGCCGCAGCTTTTGGGCGCTGCCTGGAGCGGCGTAGCAGATTTTTCTACAATGGCAGGGCAGGAAACCGCGCTGCGCATCTTTCTTGAAGCCAGGGGGCTATTACCCAGCGTAACTTATGGCGGGAATCATATTGTTATAAAATTCCCATTTTCCACGGGCGAAACAGGACAGCTGTTATTATCTCAACCAGTTGTGCAGGGCGACCGGGGTATTTGGTGTGTGGAGCGCTGGATGGACGGAAACGGCACGGTGTATTATGTTACGCCGGAAACGGATATCATGATCGCAGACTATTATAAGGAGCTGCAAAAACAAAGTGATCATGGAACAAATGCATCACTATCGGATCCTCTGCGGGTAGCCCTTGACTTTATCAACAATAACATTGGGCAACGTGTCTCCCTTGACAAACTTGTGCCACAATATGCTGCAAAGGCTGAGGACTTTTTGCAAACCCCGGGAAGCCATTATGTCGGGTTTATTTCAAACTTTAACAGGGAAAGCTCTTCCTTTCATCTGGATAAAATCGAGTGGCTGACCTTGGACGACACAGAGAGGCTTAAGGAGTTGAATATTGAACCCGATGATCTGCCAAACGGATTCTACATCTACAATCCCCACAGCTACCCCGATTATTTTCAAGTAAAAGATCAAACTCAATATAGCATTATAAATTTGGGCGGGGAAACCACCCATCAAATTGTTACCATGGATGAGTTCATCGCCTATCTTGAACAGAACCCCGATTATGCACCACCGTTTTTTGCACCACCATTTAGGATTGTCACCAAAGATGGGTATGTGCAAAGTATTACAGAGCAATATGTGCCATGAACATCCGTTACAATTCCCCCCTGTTTTAATTTAGGGAACACCATACTTAATTATTCATCTTTATCCCCGCAACCATAAGGAACGCATTCCCCTTTTCTCCAGCAACGTTCACACATTTGGGGAAGCTTATTTCATTGGAGTTGAAAGGGAACTCCGTATCCGTTACGGGCTTGAAGGTTAACTATGGCAAGGTAAACGCTCTTTCTGGAATTGAACTTGACCTTGAATGGGCCAAGCCGACAGCCATCTTAGGCCCTAACGGAGCAGGCAAAACAATGCTCATAAACGTACTTACGACAATGATTCGGCAGTTCGAGGGGCAGGCATTCGTCGCGGGTGGTGTACGCTTAAAGAATAAGAGGGAGGAATTTGAATGAGAAAGAATAGTCCTATTACCAGAGATGAAATGAGAAATCTGATAA
>Ga0136715_1000290_pt1 | contig 10779 bp, 16 predicted proteins | sample SedPBSmetaG_FD_104916 | JGI IMG/M metagenome (GOLD analysis project Ga0136715, IMG submission 104916) | Freshwater sediment bacterial and archeal communities from Indian Creek, Illinois, USA to study Microbial Dark Matter (Phase II) -... | ecosystem: Environmental > Aquatic > Freshwater > Creek...
ACGTTAAATATATTTATAAGGCTACCTGGTTTTACAACCGCTAAATCTCCAATATTATTTAATTGATGAACTGCCCCTACTCCTAAAACATTGGACACTTGGCCAACATTTGTAACATCGTTTATAGTACCTACAATTCCAACATTAACTACAGAAGCAACGGAAATAACGTCTGAAACAGAAGTAACAGCAATAACATCATGAACTACTGTTAATTCATCAACCCGTTCCAACGGCCCCAAGGTATCAACATGACCAACATTTATCTTTTCTGAAGAAATTAAAGGCAGTCTTGCTGGCGGCCTAAATTCGCCTACCAGCCCCAAATTCTCGTTAGTTAGAAAAATCTTACATCTTTCAAACGTTGTTGGGATTAACTGTTCCCCTTCCCATCTGAAATTTAAAACTTCTATAGCACTATCGAACGGGAAAGTTAAAATACTATAAGCAGGACACGCCCCAACTAAATCTTCATTTCTAAGACTATTCCCCCTGAACAGTGAAATGTCGAACCGGCTATTGTTATAAATTGTAATGTAGTCGTATTGGCATTTAACAATCTTTTCAAGCCTACTCCCTGCTCTGTCCATATCAAGAACAAAATTAAGCATTTGCTTTATCCCCTTCCTGCTCTTTATTGTAAGCCTTGGCCATGCTCTTAACAATTCCAGCTTTTGGAAAAACAAGAGAAACAATGTCAGGTAAGAAAATAAGGATTAACACGCCGATTAGAATTAAACTGCCGAAGAAAATAATCATAAACCTGGGAAATAAATTACTTATTCTTTCAGTAAAATTTTCCCATATCTCAGCAGGCGTGTCAATTATTCTGTCAAAGAAACCTTCTTCATCTTCTCTTTCTTCCTCTCTTGTTTCAGTTCTTGCTGGCGGCGTCTGAATGTCAACTCCTTCTTCTCCAAAATATTGCCTTACCAAGTCGTTCAATCCCCTGGCTGATAAATACCGGATATTTGCTTCTTTCTGTGCTGTCCAGTATGGCCTAATTCCTCTTCGCCACTGAAAAGCCGCTTGGTTAGCCGGATTTTCAAGTTTTAACATCTCCGTTAACCGATGTCTGTTACCTAACCAATCCCTTGTTAAAATCGCTCTGACATTAACAAGAGGATTGAACAAATCTAAACCCCTGATAGCCTCCGGCGCTGTTTCAATATTTATCTGAAAAAGTCCCCTGCTATCCTCTCCCCTTGGGTTGTGTGCTCTTGGATTGCCCCCGCTTTCCAAGTGCATGATTGGCAACCAAACATGAATAGGAATTCCAGCATCGTCAAACATTCGTTTAATTTGCAGAAGCGTTTGCCTGTCAACTCTGGCCATTATTCAACAACCCTATTCATGTTAATTTCAGGACGAATTACTCCAAGCTCTGGCCGTGGTCTGTTAAACTCCATATCCTCAAATTCCCTTAATCTGGTAATTGGTTTAATGCCTACAGGCCTGCCCCAAACAGGCCTTTTCCAAATCGGCCTTGTCCAGATTGGTCTTGGTATTGGTAAAATTTCAAAAAATGGCGGCCTTATTGGTCTTTCCGGCCTACCGAACCAAGGCGGCTTAACAGGTCTTTCCGGCCTCTCGAACCAAGGCGGTTTAACAGGTCTTTCCGACCTCTCGAACCAAGGCGGTCTGATAGTTCTTTCCATCTTTAACCCTCCTTTATGCTACTTTCAGCCTTTGCCCTGCCATAATCAAGTTCGGATTGGTTATCTGCGGGTTTAATCTCATAATCGCCGCTATAGTAGTTCCGAACCTCCTGGCGATAGCGCTTAAGGTATCGCCCCGCCTTATTGTATAAGTAGTAGCAAGCCGTCCATATCCTGGAAGTCCTCCACCTGGCGGCGCTGGCCTTGGTGTGAGAGGCGGCCTTACCCTCTCTGGAAATGTTGGTAACGCAGGCAACCAGTCAGACCGTTCCCCAACCCTTGGCGGAATTAAATATTCTGGCAACCCTGGCCTTGGTGCTGGCCTTGGTGCTGGCCTTGGCGCTGGTGTAGGCGCTGGCCTTGGCGCTGGTGTAGGCGCTGGCCTTGCCCCTGGCAAAGTAAGCCTTGCCCCTGCTATAATCAAATTCGGATCGCGTATTTGCGGGTTTAATCTCATAATTTCTGCTATTGTCGTACCGAACCTCCTGGCAATAGCAGTTAAAGTATCGCCTCTTTGAATTACATAACTGCCAGGAGTTACCGGCGGCCTTGTTGCTGGCCTTGGCGCTGGCCTTGGTGCGGCAGGCAATCTATCCCTGACAGTTTCAATTATTTCTTCTATTCCTGTTTCCGGTACAGCTCTGACGGGTTCGGGTTGTACTCTTTCCGGTTCTCTTTGCTGTTGCAAGCCTAATAGATGTTCTTCAATTCTTCCAAAGCCTGCAATCACTTCGTCAACCCACAGAGGCACTTCACCAACTCCCGCTTCTTCATTTCCAATTTCTGGAATTGGTGCTGGCGGCACAAAAGGCGGCAAAGCAATAGGTTCAAATGCTTCTTCATAATATGCTTCTTCAGCCCTCCCTGGCCGGAAGAAGAAAATCATGTACAAAATCACACATGCCCCGCCAACAATAATAGCTGACAGAACTGGCCTTTTTTGAATAAACTCCTTGATTTTATTTAGCATTTTTTGTCAGCTACTCTCATTTGTTCTCTATCAATTCTTTCCTGAACAAATTCCTTAGAAGTTTCAGGAACGTGCCCCCATCCGCCAAGCGCCCTTCTCACTATATGGGAATAAGCTGTCTTTCTTGGTATATATTGTAAATCAGCAGTTTTAATCTGGATGTCAGTTCTTGGTAAATTTCTTTCATTTCTGGCATCATATTCCAAAGCAGGACGAAGAAAAATCGGCACAAAATATTCTTCAGTTACCATTTTTTTGGTAACGACAGCCGGATTAAAAGAAAGAGCTTCAAACTCATTATCTCCCCTCATTTTAAGCAGCCCTCCTTCTGCCTTCGCCTCCCGTCGCTACTCTAATTATAGTAGCTAATCCGGTAGTGCCCGCTTCTATTATCCTGCCGGCCTGCTCTCCACCAGAAAGCCTGCCATACTGGCCAGCACGAACAAAAACTACCAGGAAAACCATGGCGATAACCAGCCCTATAGCTATAATTCTAAAAAGTTTCAGAAAACCTTCCATTATAATTACCTCCTTTGCAGCATAATATTTTGAAGCCTTCTTGTATTTGTAAGCAAATTCAATGCAGTAATACTAACAATTATCGCAAAGCCGAAGAACAAAGATAGTGAAGATATGGCAAGCAAAGCCATACTTACTAAAAACAGCATCCATCCACTAATTCTTCCTTCTTTCTCAAACCAAAGCAGAAGGACATTAAAAATTACTAATCCTGCTATGAGCATGAAAGAAATTTTCATTGCTTTTAGTCCTCCTGCTCTGGTCTGCCTAAATATCTGTACAATCCTATCTCAGTTACCATTTCATTCCAGCTTTTACCTCTTATTCCCATAAACCAAATGACAGGAATAAGCAAGGCAACAACCAATATTAAAATGAAATTCTTCATACCCTTTTCACCTTCTCATTAACATAATTTCCCAATAACATAACAACCCTTTCAAGCAGTAAAGCAACAACAGCCCCAACAAATGCCCCCAGAAAGAACTTCTTCCATTTCATATTATTTCCAAAAAATCTTCGTCAAAATCACTCCGATTACAACACCGATTATAACTTGCAACCATCTAATTTCCATTTATTTCTTCCTCCTTTTATAATTGGAATAGCACAACGAATTTTTCAGCTACCCAGGAAATCACTGGAATATCCCAAGCAGCTAATTTAACAAAAATAATCTTGAACAAGTTTATTCCAAGAACTGCTGCAAAAGTAATAATCAACATGTTATAAATGTTTGTACGGATATTTGACGGTGAAATCGTTTCACTAACTTTTCTGTTTCTTAGAATTACCCAATCCCAAAACAGATAAAGTAAAAATATGGCAAGGATGAAGGTTGTTAATGTCCATCCTCGCTTCTTGTAAGCAGGTTCTCTTTCATTATCTTCCACATTCTGATAATTAGCATATTCTTCCTCTTTTAGTGCTAAATTACCAATTATTGGTGGATTATAAGCCCTCATGTTTTTCCCCCTCCTTATTATATTACGGTAACATAGTTAGGGATTAACTGCTCAAGCAAAACATCATAAACGCCTGGAACGGTGAAACCTGCAAGAACATCAGCAAAATATGTCGGGTTATTAGCCTGGTACATATTCAACCACCTGGACATGTTAAGACTATTACCTTCCAGATTGTTAGTTAATGCCCCATCATACATTACAGTACCAAACGGCAACTGCCTGCCTGTTTGCAACATCTCCCTGGCAACTCTGGTTCTCCTGTCGCTTCTATCAACATGAATAGTACCATTGTAAACTAAAGTGCCATTATCAATTAAATTTCTGGCATTAATAAGCTGTTCACCTGACTGTCTGATTGTCAGCATCATTGAAATCAGCCAATAGTTAAGCGGAAAATCAAACGCTATTGCCCTTGCCCCGATGGAAGCAATAGGGTTACGGGGAAGCGAAGTTAGAACATAGCTGTTATTCACAAAAAACTGATACAAATTCGGATCACGTGGTAATCCCCAAAAATTGTAAGTAGGTAAGCAATTAATGGCTAAGACTGGTGCAGTATCAGTTACAACGACAGCAGCAGCAGTGCGGAAAGGGAAATCCCAAGTAGTGCCAATTAAGTTAGCTATTGCCAATGTTACGTTAGCGTAAATCGCATTGTGCTGCATCGGAACCAGGCCAAAAGGCAAATCCTTCCTTAACAGGAAAGAATAATCTAAATACATCTCAAAAGTAACTGTAGCAGTAGCAGCAGCAGCAATAGTAATACCGCCAAGGCCGGTAAGTCCTTCACCAGCCACAGGAGTACCACCTGTTACGACAACATTGGCAAACCGCCTATCAAGACGGAAATTCTCTGTTAAAGCGCCCAAGCCTGCATTAAAACTGGAATATGAACCGTTAAAAAACCGCCTTTTAAGCATAATTCGCAAAAGTTCATAGCCGGAAAGATTAGCCAAGGCAACTTTGCCATTGAACATAATCTGCAGGTTTTGAATTATATTGAAAGGAAATTCCGGCGCAACGTCAACGGTTACACTTCCTGCGGTAGTGTTTCTCAATCCAAACGTGCCGGTAATCATTAGTTCCAAACCTTCGCCAAGGCCGACATTCTGCAGCTGAAATTGACTTTGACGGCCTGGAACCAAGGCAACATTATTAAGCTGTAAATAGTTTTGCTCTGAATTCTCAAAAAATAGGTCGGCCAACTCCTGCGCTTGAATAGTGTCAGGAAGAAGCATTCCGCCTGCGGCAACGCCCCCAACCTGCGGAATAGTAGCACCTCCAGCCGGAACAGTATTTTCTCTTAATGCTCTTTGTGCCATTGTTAAAATCCTCCTTGTTTAACCTTTTCTGTCAGAATAGTTATAGCAACTTTCAAACTGTCTAAAGCCTTGCAGATATTTTTATTTTGCGCTCTGCCTTCTATGAGCAGATACAGAGCAACAAAAATAGGAAAGCCTACTTGACTGATAACCTCTGTAATTGTATTTAACTCCATAGCTTTTTAGCCTCCTGCTAATTTGTTATGTTTTACATAATTTCCCTTTGCTCTGTCTATTTCAATAAAACTGTAATCGAACTTGCAGGCCATGATAGCTTCTTTTAAATCCCCCTTTCGGTTAAATTTAGATAGCTTCTTAATATCTTCTTCATAACCCAAGTAAAAAGCGAATATACGTGAACATTCAGATAAAATCGGTAAGGGTATTTGCGAAGGCCGTTGTGTACTTATCCAAAAACTTAGCTTTCTCTGTCGTGCTGTTGTTATCGCTTTCGGCAGCCAACTTGGAAAGTTCGCGCCATAACCTACATGATATATTTCATCAATATAGATAATTCGTTTATTTTGTTTCTTTTTACTTGACGATTGTAAAATCTGTTTAAAAACCATCTCCCAGGCTTGCTTATTAAGATATTCCGGCTTTGGAACATAACGAATTTTTTTGAACATCCACAATTTCCATTTCAAGCCGGTAGGCGTATCTATTTTAACGCCTGGAACATTCATACCATCTTGGGTATCAATCACAAAATAATTATCCAACTTTGACAGCATACGCTCTGCAAGATATGTTTTACCGCTTCCGGTTGTACCGGCAAAACAAATATGTTCTCCATATTCTGGCAGTTTTATTATCATTTTTCAACCTTCTTTTCTCCCTTCTTCTCTCTCCTGCTCATTACCTCATAAAACTTATTAACCAGCCCCATTATAAAGAATAGCGGGTCTAAAAGACTGATTATATAGCCAATTATTTCATGCTTCTGCCCCCATCTGGCTAAATCCTTGCTTTCTTCCAAAAAATCTTTTTCAGTATATCGTTTCTCACTCTTGACAGCCGAAGCGAAAAAGTTAAAAACTTTTACTAATTTTACTTGCAATTCTTCAAATGATATATCAACTTTCTGCTTAGCTTTTTTCCTGCCCCGCTTCTGTTTCCCTTCCGGTTCCTCAGCAACAACATCTTCAATTACTGTTTTTTCTTTCTCACTCATTTATATAATCCCCCATATCTTAACTTTTTTATCAGTATTAACCAATCCTTCGATATTTTCTATAATAGTTTCGCCTTCAGAATTATCATCGCTGTTTATTGCCACAATCTCATTTTCATTGATAAGATTTTCAACAGCATCATCTTTTCCTTTTTCTTCCAAAATGGAATTGATATACTCAATACCGCCTTTTACCCTTTCTAACTCCAGGTTAAAGCTATCCATTCTTCCTACAAGCTCAAAAATCCTTTCATCTGTATATCTTCTCATTTCGCTGGCAAACTCGTTTTCTTCCTCCAACCTCTCAACTTTTTCTTCAATTTCAGTAACATCTTCTTTTAACTGCTCTGTCTTTGCGGCAACCTCTCCAGCCTTGTATTCAACAGTTTCTTCAGACATTAAAAAAAACAACCTCCTTTATTTTGTTATAAAACCTTTAAAACCAGCCATTTTTAAACGATTAAGCATACTATTTGCAAGCGTTCTGTTTTCAAATGCCCCTACTTGTACACGGTACAGCTCGCTATCTATAGCAGTTTTCTTTGGCAATTCTAAAGCGTTCACTATCCCTTCAGCAGTAGCCTTGACCAGCTTGTCAATAAACACGCCATTTCTAAGTAATTGACTATCTTTCAAATTCGACAGAAAACCATTTTCTACCAGTATAGCTGGAACTGTGCTTTTTCTAAGCAATAAAAAATCAGCCCTTTTCTTGCCCCTGTTCCGGCGGCCATATTCTCGCCAAACAGCCGAAACTTTTTCGTGAAATATATCTCTTATTCCTAAAACTACTCCGGTAGCCTGGTTATGAATAAAATCCTCATAACCATTGGCCTGGCTAAGCGTAAAACCATTAGAATGGAACGATATACATAATCTTACATCTGCCCTATTAATAACATTAAGACGTTTGGCTATAGACAGGGAAACATCAGAAACCCTGGTATATTCAACGACAACTTCATAATTATCAGAAAGAAGTTTCCCTACCCGTAAAGCAATTTCTAAATTGGTATTTTTTTCCTTTAAATTATTATGAACTGCCCCAGGATCACGCCCCCCATGTCCAGGGTCTAAAACTATTAACATTGGAATTCATCTCCTTTTTTTATTCAAATCTTCTATTATAGTATAAATTATCCATATCCATAAAACAAGAATTAAAAAACCTGAAATATGGCCAGTTTCCGGTAAAACTGCCATGTTTTCTTCATATTACAACTATTTACTTAACTATACTGCTTATACCATCTTCTATATTTTTCCGTTTCAATATTCAGCTTTTCCAGCCATTTTATATCATCAGTATAAGCAAAACATTCTTTAAACCTTTTCAAAATAAACTTATAATCATTAAATGCCTGACAGCTTGTCATTTTTCCGGCCTGGTTCCGCTTGGCCTTGCAGCACGTTTCACAAGTTTTTTCCATTTTCATTTCCTCCTTTAATTTGTCCAAAGCTCTTCAAAAAGTTCATTAGCATCATTATAATAGTAGCCATGACTATTTAGCTCTGTAACCAGTTCGTCAATGCCTTTACCCCGTTTCCGCTTAGACCATCTTGGCAAGTATTCATAATCTTTGTCATTCACTCCCCCCAGGGATATAATAGTTTTTCTAAAATCTCTGCTAATATCTTTGCTTAATCTGGCATAGGCAGTTATCTCGTGCCTTTGCGCTTTTTCGTGCTGTAATTCCTCAATCTGTAAATATATGTCATTGATATTTACCGGAAGGCTGGTATTATTAGCTAAATCATAAACTCGCTTATGGAAAATACTTCTAAACCTCAACGCCTTCCGCAAAAGTATTCTTGTTTCCAGGCTTTTCCCTTTCTTCATCGCCTGAATTATTTTCTCCCTCCTGACATATCCGCTATTTACATCGTATAACAGATAATCCCTGCCCCTGGTCATGGCCTCATAATATTTCAGATAATCAGCATAGACCAAGGTTTTTTGATAATCAGCAACCAGCCCTTTGCTTTTCAATATCTCCTTTCCGGCCAAATCAATAACAGCATAAAGTTTAGGCAGGATAAAAATAGCTTCTTTAACTTCATCTTCTAATTTCCATTTCCCATATTCATTATCGCTTACAATTTCTGGTTCAAATGGTTTTAAACTGTAAATGCTATCGGTATCACAGTAATAAACCAAATTCCCTTTTTCTTCCATGGCATATAGCTGTTTAAGAAGCTCAACCCTGGCGTAAGATGTAACAAAGGCGGCAAATTGCGGCCTGATGTAATCAGCAAAAAATAACTTCTGATACATGATAATATCTTTTATTTTAGTTCTTACTTTTGCACACAAAATCTCTTTTTTCTCAAATTCATCATACTTGGCCTGGTCATATTCAATATATGTTATTCGCTTTCTTCTCATTCCTGTCTTGCCGTATAACGAATTCTGAACTTTTTTGGCAAAGTTTCTTCTTGCCCCAAAATTTTCCATCTTCTCTTTTTTATACTTTTCAATAAAACCGGCAAACACCTTTTCTTTTTCCATCCACCAGATTAAATCTAAAATTTCTATAATCTCTATTTTCCCTCTTTCCAAGGCAAAAATAAATTCAGGCGAACAAACCGTTGCAATAAAAACGCCGGTAGGAAATATTAGCTTATTTGCATGGCGGAACGGCAACGGCGCTATCATACATTCTTTTACTCTAATTTTCGCTTTTACTATAAAATGGTAGTTCCCTTTCATTAACAAATCAAGCAGGGTTAATAGCTGTTCCGGCGTTCTGTCTTTGCGAACTCTGCTTGCCCTATCTGTCGGATAGTCATATTTTTCCATAACGGAAGGATAAAGAGAATTAACGTCATAGTGAAAGCCTTCCTCCATGATTGGCCTAAAAATTTCAACTCTGCCCCCAAAATATGCTTCCCTTACAAATTCCTCATTACGTTTGACCAGTTCACTTTTTTTAATTTCGTTGTAGTCAGCAGGAAAAAATTTCCTATACATTCTCATTGAAAGACTTGCTATGGTAGGACATTTCAAAAATTCATCTTCATTAAGCCCTGACAGTTCCATTACAATATTAACTAATTCAAAAGTAGCATAGACATCAGCTTTTAAATACTCATTCAGCAAAGCATCTTCAGCAGAAACCGTTTTAAAATATTCTTCTTTATCCTCTACATCCAGTTCCGCCTTCTTAGTCTTTAACTCAAAAGATTTCGCCGCTTCATCAAGCGAACTTTGAACGATAGGGTAAATATCTCTAAAATATATATCTTTTCCGAATATCTTAACAACGTGAAACTTTTCATTGATAATCAGGCTTTTACTAAAATCTATATCAAACTGTTTAATCAGGCTTTCGTCTTTACTTTCCAAAACTTCATTGTAAATTTTTCCAAAGTCAAATTCGACATTGAAAGCATAAATATTCAGCTTATCAATCTCTAAAATTTTTCTGACAAATTCAAGGCCAGTATTGAAAGTAAAATATTCTCCTTCATGCAAAAAACCAATCCTAAAAATCTTCCCGAATAATCCTCTCGTTTCAACATCAATAACGGAAAACATCTGAAAACCTCCATAAACAAAATGAGTGTTTCCTCTACACATAGGGAACCCCGATGTATTCAAGTGGTTGCCTGAGATTCAGTTTATTTATGCAAAAATCCCACTGTTTAGGATGCGTTTGCTTCATCAGTTGAAAGCGATTAGGCGGCTTTTCAAGATGAACTCCGAACATACAGAACATACAGCCAGTCCGCGTATATCCCATGCTGTAAATTCTGCTGTGCGGAATATAAAAACCGTCTATGTAGTCCCACACGTCCTTCTCTGTCCAGAAAGCCATAGGCTTGCAGAATACATTCCCGTCAAAAGCCATGCAGCCATGCCGCAAATAATCGGTTTTTCTAAGGGATGAATCCTTTGCCATTTCCCCGGTGATTATTGCATATTTCTTTTCAATGATTTTTGATGGACGTTTTTTCAAGATATTACAGCATTGGTGTGATATGTTAAACGGCGCCGCACAAAGATAACGCCACTTATCCGGCAACTTCCCTGCTTTTTGAGGGCCTTTCCCGTAGAATCGAATATCCATAAGTTTATCCGATTTTGTCGTTCTTAGTTCGTGTATCTTTTGCGCATTCTCTTTTGAAATAAGAGGGAAGCCGTACTTTTCGATCACTTCCTTAAAAG
>Ga0136715_1000291_pt1 | contig 10749 bp, 9 predicted proteins | sample SedPBSmetaG_FD_104916 | JGI IMG/M metagenome (GOLD analysis project Ga0136715, IMG submission 104916) | Freshwater sediment bacterial and archeal communities from Indian Creek, Illinois, USA to study Microbial Dark Matter (Phase II) -... | ecosystem: Environmental > Aquatic > Freshwater > Creek >...
GATATAAAATTAGTTAACGTATCTGGCAATTTGTTTATATCTATTTTTAACCTCTTTTTATCATTAGCTATTCTTAAAAGTGTATGCAAAATATTAGCACTCATTTTGCCTAATGAGATAACGCTTTGTAGTGCGTGGATTCTTTTTCCTAAATAAACTTGAGCAATTTCCGTTTTTTTTAATTTAAAAACAGCTTGAAGTAATACTGCCATTTCAACACTATATCCTGAATAAAAATCAATTTTTTCTAAAAACTTTTTTCTTCCACCATATTCGCCAGACAACGGCTGAATAAAATCAATCAATTCGGAGAATATCAAGTTAATAAATGGCCTAACCATTATTTCCGTAACCCTAGCGTCATTTTTCGGACGATGATAATACCCTTTAACAAAATTAATCTTTTTATCCATAATCATTGGTCCAACAATGCCAGTTATGAACTGCTCGCCAATATTTTTTATGTCTGTATCTATCCAAAAAATAATATCAGTATTTAAGTAGTATAAACTTGCCCACAAATTCCACCCCTTACCACTTTGCAAAGAAAGTTTTATATCTTTTGCTGATTGCCTATCAATAATTGTTTTAATATTTAATTTTTTACAAATTTCTATACTACCATCAGATGACCCACTATCAATAGCAATAATCTCATCTATTAAATTGCCACATTTTTTAACGACCTGAATTGTTTTTGCTATTGTTGTCGCTTCGTTATAAATAGGTAAACACAAACCAACTGACAATTTGTTTTTTTCTTTATACATAATCAAGTCTTTTAGATTATATTGTTTATGACTAAAATATTTCATAATTATTCATTTAATAATGGAATTCCATTTTTTAATTTAGGTAAATTAAAATTAGAACAAATAGTTTGTCCTACGTCCGCAAAGGTATTTCTGATTCCTATATATCTGCCGGTATTCAATGATTTAGAATGTAAAATTATAGGAACAAATTCTCTTGTATGTCCTCTTAAATTTATTGTAGGATCACAACCATGATCCGCAGTTACAATCAGCAAATCTTTTTTATCCAAAAACTTTATAATTGACGGTAATTTTTTATCAAATTCAATTAATTTTTTAGCATAACCGTCAATATCTTTTTTGTGACCGAACATGTCAAAATCTTGTAAGCAAAACAATAAAATACTTTTGTGGGTGTACCCCTTTAATGATTTAATAATAATTTTTGTTAGATCATTGTTATTAAAATTGCCTTTTATATAATCAGTATTAGGCGAGTTACCTAGAATATTATTAAGATGCTCAGTTGTCAGAAATTTTATTTTGTTTCGTTTCAACCTATTTAGTATTGAATTACTATCTAAATCTTTTATAGCTAGAAAATCTTTTCTGTTACCAGTTCGCACGAAATTTAAAGGCGACCCAATAAATGGCCTACTAATAACTCTGGAAATATTTTGATCTTTTAAAATATCCGCAATTCGTTTGCTCATTTGGTTAAGACGGTTTGGTCTGATAATATTTTCATGTGCTGCCAGCAATATAACACCGTCATCGGCTAAGTATAAGATCGGACTTACTTTTTTAACATGTTCAACATAATATTTGTCCAGGGCATTAAATCCAGAGATATATTCATTCCCTACAATACTTACATTTAAATTAGAATTAATTTCATCTATAACTTTTTGTGTAAATCCTTTTTTTTTACTTCTGAATCTTTTATTAAAAATAATTCCAAACATTTCCCAAACTCCAGCAAAAGTGTCATTTCCCTTACCTTTTTTCATCATTTTTCCTGCTGTAGAACTATTATTTTTAACGTCAAATAATATTTTATCCAACCCCATCTTTTCTAGATTGGGCAAGTGAAAATTGTTTTGATTCTTATATATGTTTCCTACCGTATTGCAGTTTTCGTGATGATATTTTTTATAATCTGGCTGAACACCACAACCAACGCTATCTAATATTAAAATTATAATCCTATTAAATTTCATATTTATTTAATCTTAACCACTTTCTTTTTAGTAATTGATTCATAAACTGAATTGATCAATTGCTGTGTCCTCATAAAATTATTGGGGATGAACTTCCTTTGCTTTTTTATTGAATTAATAAAATAATGCAACATGTTTTCAATACTTTCAAACATTAGCCTTTTACTATTATCAATATTGTCCTTTTTACTTAATTGTTCAATACCTTTTGGTAAGTAAATATTTTCCCTGATTGACCTATTCCATTCGTCTTTGTCTTGCGTGTATTTTTTTATTTCTAACGTCCTTTCAATATTTGTTTCTTTATATTCTGCCGTTGCCTTATTACCATAAATCAATAATTGATTATTTCTTCCGGAAGAATCTTGCCAAGATGTTTCTATTTCTCCTAAAATATCTGTTTTAAATTTCATAGTAATAATCGCATTATCCTCGACATCATTTTTAAACGATAGGTTATTACTAAAAGCATGAATTTCTTCAATATTACCTAATAAGTATTCAAATAGGTTTAGATAATGTGAAGCATTGTCTATTATAGTGCCACCGCCACTTTTTGATTTGTCTAGTAGCCATCCAAATGGTTTAAGCCCGCCCCAGTCATGTGCTTGTCTAGCCTTAATCATTAAAATTTCTCCTAATTCATTAGAAGCAATAATTGATTTAAGTTTATTTATTAAACCGTCAAACCTTAAATGGTAGCCAACCTGTAGAATTAAATTGTTTTTTTGAGCCATACGTGACAATTTTTGGGCTTGTTTTACAGTTAAAGTTATTGGTTTTTCGCATAAGATATGAACTCCTTTCCTTAGGCAATATAAAGCAATCAGATAATGCTCATTTGTGGGTGTACAAATGCTTATCGCGTCAATTTTTTCCAAATCAATCATTATTTTAAAATCTTTATAATATTTTATAGTGCGATCAAAAATAATATTTTTATTAACATCGCAGATTGCAACAACCTCTACATTGTTTATTTTTGAGTAATTTCGCAAATGTGTTTTACCTCTTTTACCATAACCTATAATAGCTATTTTGATTTTCTTATTCATATAATTTACTGGTAAATTATTTTTTATCATTCAGATAATTTAAAACCTTTTTTACGGCATCACAGGTTAATTTTATATAATTATCTGTTACACCCGGGTTAGTATAAAAATTAAACAATCTTGTGGTAATATTGGAGGTATTGGGACATTGATTTTTCTTACTAAAGGGAGAGAACAATTTAGCTTCATGCAATGGCTTGGGATATATTTTATTAATTTCAACACCTTCGGCTCTTACCGCATCCACAAACCAGTCCCTTTTATTTTTTAATTTTTCTGGTAGTAATGCGGTTAAGACGTAATATACATGATTAATGTTTTTATTGTCATCTTGAAATATAAGTTCTGTATCTTTTAATATTTTTTTATACTTATTTGCATTATTCGCTCTTTGTTTATTCATCCTTTTTAACTTTTTAAGTTGTTCAATCCCGATAGTGGCTTGTATTTCAGTCATGTGATAATTATATCCCAATCTGTCATAATTATAGCCCTGGAGATTGCCATTAATTAGACCATGATCAACAATAGAAGAACAGGATTTAAATAATTCTTCATTATTTGTAAGCACCATTCCACCCTCCCCACAAGTTAGATTTTTAGTTTGGTAAAAACTAAAACAGGCTATATCACCAAAAGTTCCAACATACTGTCCTTTATATTTAGCTCCATGAGATTGAGCACAATCCTCTATAATTTTCAAATTATGTTTTTTTGCTATTTTAATTATTGTATTTATTTCTACAGGATGACCATAAAGATGTACCACAACAATTGCTTTAGTTTTTTCTGTTATTTTTTTCTCCATGTCTGCTGTATCAATACAAAATGTGGTGGTATCAATATCTACGAAAATTGGCGTTGCTTGTTGTTGTAGGATAACAGAGGCGGAAGATATAAATGTTAAGTCAGGTACTAAAATCTCGTCTCCCTTTTTAATATTTAAGGCACAGATTGCTGTATGTAGTGCTGTGGTACCAGAAGTAGTGGTAATCGCATATTTTAAATTGTGAAATTGTACAAATTCTCTTTCAAAAGTTTTTACATTTTCACCGCGACCAGCTTTTGATAAAATACCCTTATTTAGAATTCTCATTACAGCATTGATTTCAGGTTTTCCAATTGGGCTTGGTTTTACCAATTTTTTAACTGAAATTGGTTTCCCTCCAAAAATTGCTAGTTTATTTGTCATATTGTTGTGTTTTTAAAATTAAATAGTTTTTGTAGCGAAGCAGAAAAAACACCTTATTTCCCCTCATTAATAAAATAAAAAAATTAAATTTTCGTCGTGGTTCAATGCGATAAATTTTGGATTACCACCAAGATAAAAAATTTATTTCGCCCAACTCGTTTTTAGACGAATTGAATGTAATAATATCGACCTTTTTGTTACAAATTTTATCATTTGCGTCCCTACAATACTATTGTATCAAATCTTCTATTTGTACGTCAAACGCCTTAGCGATTTTAGCGATGATATATATTCGAAAAAATCCCTAATGATCACAACATCTATTCAATTGCCAAAATTTTTGATAAAGTAAGTGCAAGCGGAATTGTATAAAAAAATGAAAAATGAAAAATGCAAAATTATTTATGAAAATAATGATATTTTAGTAATTGACAAACCAGCTGGGGTTAATGCCGATGATTTTGAAAAAAGAGTACATCGTTTAGATAAAGATACTTCAGGTATATTATTAATTGCTAAAAATGATAAAGTGTTAGATTTTTTACAAAAAGAATTTCAAGAAAGAAGAGTTGAAAAAAAATATATTGCTTTAGTAGTCGGTGTTTTAAAAAATGATAAAGGAGAAATTAAAACACTTCTTGGCCGTTCTCAACAAGACAGAAGAAAACAAAAGGTTTATTTTTTACACGAGCCCAATGTTGAAAATAAAAGAGAAGCCATAACTAAATACAAGGTCTTGCAAAAATTTGAAAATTATACTTTAATTGAGGTTAATATTAAAACAGGTAGAAAACATCAAATTAGAGCCCACTTTAGTTATCTTCATCATCCAATAGTTGGAGACAAATTATATGGCTTTAAAAATCAACTCTGCCCCAAAGAATTAACTAGACAATTTTTACACGCCAACTACTTAAAAATTAAGTTACCAAATAATCAAATTAAAGAATTTGAATCAAAACTACCAGAGGAATTAGAAGAAATACTAAAAAAATTAAAAATATGATAAAAACAAATTTAAAAAATTTTATAAAACCCCAATTAAGAACTGATATTCCAAACATTCGTCCTGGTGATACTGTTAAAGTTTATCAAAAAATTAAAGAAGTAATTAAAAAAAGTAAATCTAAAGGCACAGATAAAAAAGAGACTAAAGAAAGAATTCAAATTTTTGAAGGATTAGTAATTGCCAGAAAACATGGTAAAGAAGTTGGTGCTACTATTATAGTTAGAAAAATAATTTCTGGAATTGGAGTAGAAAGAATTTTTCCAATTCACTTACCAACTATTGAAAAAATAGAAATACTTAAAAGAGGAAAGGTAAGACGAGCAAAACTTTATTATTTAAGAGGAGCTAAAAGTAAAAAAGCGCGGTTAAAAAGAAAAGAAATTATTAATACAACAACAGAAATAGAAAAAGAAAAGACGGTTTAAAAATGCGCGGGTGCTGTAACCGGTAGCCAGGCTGGCTTGAGGTGCCAGTGTCTTTATAGACGTGGAGGTTCAAGTCCTCTCCCGCGCACACGAACTTTTACAAAACAAAAACAAAATATCAACATTGAAAATAAAAATTATTTTTAGGACGACTAGCTCAATGGCTAGAGCATCTCGTTTACACCGAGAAGGTTATAGGTTCGAATCCTATGTCGTCCACTCTTCAACCATAAGTACTTCTAATTTTTTTAAACTGCCCATGGGAACAGATTCCCATATTGCCTCTGTTAAAAACGGCATAAATGGATGAAGAAGTTTTAAGCAAGTTGTAAAAACTATATAAAGCATCCATTGAGTTGATTCTTTTTCTAATTTTGTCCCATTACTCAAATATTGTTTACTTTCTTCTAAAATAATATCAGCAAAAGTATGCCAGAAATAGTGATAAATTTTATCTGCTGCCAAATCAATTCTAAAACTTTCCAAATGACCAGTAATTTGTTTTGAAATTAAGTTAATTTCTTTAATATGTTTATTATCTTTTTCTAAAAGTTTGGGGCTGTTCGTAGTATCTAAATCTTTTGTATTTGTTAAAACAAATCTAGCAACATTCCAAACTTTATTGGCAAAATGTTTATAACCCTTAATTTTATTTTCTGATAAAGAAATATTACTACCAGCTGGATTACCAACAACAAGTGCCATTCTTAAAGCATCTGTTCCAAATTTATCACTCATCTCAATTGGGCTTAAAACATTGCCTTTGCTTTTGCTCATTTTTTGGCCTTTAGCATCAAGAACCATGCCATGAAAATAAATATTCTTAAACGGAATTTTCTTAGTCAAATATAAGCCAAACATTATCATTCTCGGAACCCACTTAAAAACCAAATCAGTACCTGTTTCCATTAAATCAGTTGGATAGTAATGCTTAAAGTCATTTTTTTCTGGATAGCCAAGAGTAAGTAAAGGCCATTGACCAGAAGAAAACCAAGTATCAAATGTATCAAAATCTTTTTTCCACCCCTTACCAGGAGATTTATAACCAACCTTTATTTCATCATCTTTAAACCAAGCTGGAATTGGAATGCCCCAAACAATTTGTCGAGAAATATTCCAATCAATAGTATTTTTCATCCAATGTAAAAGTATCTTTTTTTGATAAACAGGTAAAATAGCTATTTCTTTCTTTTTTTCTACAGAATCAATAACCATTTTAGCTAAAGGCTTCATTTTAACAAACCACTGCTTTTTAATTTGAGGTTCAATCACTACTCCTGTTCTTTCACAGACAGAAATAGAATGAAAATAATTTTCATCAATTTTTTTCAAAAGCCCTTTTTCTTTAAATTTATTAACAATTTTAGGCCTGGCCTCATCAATTTTCATACCAACAAATTCGCCAGCAATTGGCAAAAGTCGTCCATACCAATTAATAATTTGTTCTTTGTTTAAATTATGTCTTTGAGCAATTTCAAAGTCAGTTAAAGAATGCCAGGGAGTAATAGTCATTACCCCAGTACCAAATTTTTGATCAATTGATTTGTCTTTTATAATAGTAGCGATGACTTTACCATTAATCCATTCTACTTCTATTTTTTGTCTATGCTTATATTTTTTATATCTTTTGTCATCTGGATGCATAACCACATATTTATCACCAAATTTTGTTTCTGGTCGAACAGTGGCAATCATAAATGGTCCATATTGTAAATAATATAAAGGATCTTTTTGTTCAATAAACTTTGTTTCTATGTCTGATAAAGATGTTTGAAATTTTGGATTCCAATTAACAACTCTTTCGCCCCGATAAACCAACCCATCTTGATACATCTTAATAAAAACATCTTGAACTTTTCTAACAATATCTTTATCTAATGTAAATTTTTCTCTAGACCAATCACAAGAAACACCAAGCCCTTTAAGATCCTCTTTCATAAATTTATAATTTTCCATTGTAAAATCCCAAATTTCTTGATAAAGTTTTTCTGGAGGAATTTGATAACTAGAACGATTTTCTTTAATTAATTTTTTTTCAAAGACCATTTGGGTCTCAAAGCCAGCATGGTCTGCTCCAGGTAAAAAAAGTGCCCTTTTTCCTTGCATTCTTTTAAAGCGAATCACAACATCTTTTAAGGTCATATCAAGGCCGTGACCAGCATGAAGTCGGCCATTTGCATTAGGCGGTGGCATTATAATACAATATGGCTCTTTATGTCTTTTTGGTAAATTATCAGGATTAAAATAACCGCTCTTTTCCCATTTTTCATAAATTCTTTGCTCTTCTTTTTCTGGTTGATATGGACTATTAAATTTATTCAAACTATTCATAATAATTATATTAACACTTCTTGCAAGATTTTCAAGAATAGGTTATTATTTTAATATCATTATTAGCCGTGGTAGCTCAGTGGTAGAGCACATCTCTGAAAAAGATGGGGTCGTGAGTTCAATTCTCACCCGCGGCACATTGTAGATATTCGCTTTTACTGCCCTAATGATAGTAAAAGAACAGAAGAAGAAAATTTATTTTTTTCGAGCATATAAAAGCTCATATGCGGGAGTAGCTTAGTGGTAGAGCGTCTCGTTGCCAACGAGAAGGTCGCGGGTTCAAGTCCCGTCTCCCGCTTAATAAAAAAGTTATTGTAATTAAATATTGTCTTAAATACTCTTGACAATTTAGATGAATAAATGGTAATATAAAGTCATCAGATAGATATGGATATTGACCCTAAGCGCCCTGGATTTTCAGGGAAAAATTTAATACTTATCCTCTTAATGACTCTAATTTTATCCGCTGGATTACTAACCACTAAACTAAATAACCAAAAGCAGTGGGTTTTTTCAGATAAAATACTAAATAATACTTCAACAGTAGAAAATTTAGTAACTATTCAAGAAAATACGCTCATTGCAACAGATAATATCTTTACTGTTCCAAAACCAAAAGCTAAAATGATTCAAATTCCAAAACCAGAAATAACTGAAAGAATAAAAATGACAATCACTGCTTATTCTTCTACTCCTGACCAAACTGACGATACTCCATTTATAACTGCATCTAATACATGGGTTAGAAAAGGAATTGTTGCCAATAACTTTTTTCCTTTTGGCACTAAAATTAGAATTCCTGAATACTTTGGAGATAAAGTTTTTGTGATTGAGGATAGAATGCACTGGCGAAAAGGTAATGAACATGTTGATGTTTGGTTTTCTTCTCGCCAAGAAGCAACAAACTTTGGTATTACCAGGGCCTATGTTGAAATTTTAGAAGATTAAAATTAATTTTTAATAGCTAAAAAAAATAAAAACCCTCTTATTATAGAGGGTTTTTAGTGTAATATTTTTAATTAGTTCAAACGTATTTTGCCATCTGCGATAACGAAAAAAAACTATTGTGAAAATCTGAAAATATGACGAAGTTGCACCGATGACAATTTCAAGTCTTTCTTTGGCGGCATTAAGAATTGGATTCTGCCTTCTTCTCAAAATATTCTTTGAGTTTGAAGGCACCGATGGCTGGTAAAAGCAGAATAACCGTAACTATGAAATTAGCAATATTGAATGGGCTAAAAGTTTCTACTACTCGCTTCCAGCCATGATAGAAACTCGGCTCACTCAAAAACATTCCTATGATAGAAACAATTATGAGTAGAACAACTAAAATTGCCCAACCTATCGCTATGAAATTGCAGAGTTTCGATAATTTTTTAGCGGTTTCTGGTTTCATAAGCTTATTTGCAAACTACTTTACTTTAGCAATATCTACATTGAAAGTGTTTGCATTGTCTCTCCATTCAAGTTTTGTAAAATCAATTTGTTCAACAGAAACACTAGATTCAACGAAAGCGGTTCTGTTTTTATTGCAATTGTAGACATCCTGAAAAATATCTTCTTCGGTTCTAGATATGTTCGCATAATCAACCCACAGGGTTTTAGCAAAAACAAGTCCGTTATCAAGTTTTACAAATTCATCCGGTTTTACAAAAGCAATTCTCACAACCGGTTATTTAAAGATGGTCCATAGGTGAGTAATATTTACGTAATTTGCTTGTGTAGCGCCAAAACAACCCAGCCCTCCTGCTGTTTTTGCTCAAATAACACAAGTTATTAGGACCAAGTGTAATCACTACGCGCGTCCCAACCCCACCAAGCGAGCAGGAAAGCGGCGATACCAACACCAGTCATAATTTTCTTAAATTTCTCCATATGATATTAAAAAATTTTCTTCCCCCAAAATTGAATACAAATTAGTCGCCGAGCGAGGCGAACCCTTCAAACTTGCAATTTCCTACGTGGTGCCCGGGGTGGGACTCGAACCCACACGGGAAAATTCCCAATTGATTTTAAGTCAATTTCGGCTACCAATTACGACACCCGGGCAAAATTTTAAAACAAGGCCTGGGCGGGAATTGCACCCGCGTATATTGGTTTTGCAGACCAATGCCTTGCTGCTTGGCTACCAGGCCATTATTATAATCCTCTTTTCTGTCTTTCTTCTAAGTATATCACTAAAACATCTCCTTCTTCAATATTAACATTACCTTCATAAAGTAATCCACACTCTTCTCCTTTAGTTGCTCTTTCAATATCTTTTTTGTTTCGTTGAAGATTAATTAATCTACCCTTGCCAATAATTTCTTCATTATTCCTAATTACTTCAATTAAAACCCCTTTTTTTATTTCACCTTCAATCATTTTTCCACCTACAATCTGACGATTTTTTTTAACTATAAAATTAACTAAAACTTTTAATTTACCTAAATCAGTTCTGATTGTTTCTGGTTCTAATAATCTTTCCATAATATTTCTTACCCTCTCAACTAATTCATAAATTATTTGAAATTGAATTACTCTTGTTTTTTCTCTTTCAATTAAACCTTGAATAGCTGGATTTGTTTTTACTCTAAAAGCTAAAATTGTAGCATCAGTTGCTTTGGCTAATTTAACATCAGATTCATTCACTTCTCCATTTTCAGATTTTAAAACTTTTAAAACAATTTTTTCTTGCGGAAGTTTGCTTAAAATTTCTTCAATTGCTTCGGCTGATCCTAAAAAATCAGTTTTCAAAATTAAATTAAAAATTTTTTGAC
>Ga0136715_1000295_pt1 | contig 10733 bp, 9 predicted proteins | sample SedPBSmetaG_FD_104916 | JGI IMG/M metagenome (GOLD analysis project Ga0136715, IMG submission 104916) | Freshwater sediment bacterial and archeal communities from Indian Creek, Illinois, USA to study Microbial Dark Matter (Phase II) -... | ecosystem: Environmental > Aquatic > Freshwater > Creek >...
ACATAACGCTAACCTCGAGGAGTTGCCGGTGCCGGTGGCAACGGTGGCATGCGATCTCTACACGGGACGGGAAGTCGTGCTCAAACGGGGCAATGCCGCGCTAGCCGTGCGCGCGAGTTGCTCTGTACCAGGCATCTTTGCTCCTGTGCCGCACGGGAGCGCGTTGCTGGCTGATGGAGGATTGATCAACGGGGTGCCCGTAAACGTAACGCGGGCGATGGGAGCAGACGTAACCATTGGGGTGCGACTACATCAGGGCGTGCAAAGGACACACGAGCTCAACAGCATTTTTTCTATTCTAGGGCAGTCGTTTGAGATTATGCAGCGTTCCCAACACATGGATAGACCAGAAATCTTAATTGTACCGGAACTGGTTAATCACCACATGGGTGACTTAACAAAGGTGATGCCAGCGTATGAGGCGGGACGGTTAGCTACCCAGAAAGCCCTCCCCACCATAATGAAAATCCTTGGGAAATGCCGGGGTTAAGACCAGAGAGGAGATTGTTGATGTTAAAAACAAATAGGGACAAGCTGGTGACCATTAGCGTGCAAGGGGAGATTTCTCACCCTAAGAGCACTGCGCCCTACCGCATCACGGTAGACGGCGAGCCAGTAGTTCTCCCGGGTACGGGGGGCATCACCTATAGTCACAAGATTGGCGACAACTGCATGGACCTCGCGGGCGACCACGTAGAGCCGGGCGTGACAACGCTTAGGAGTGTGGACACTGAGAACGGTGGCTTTAACACGTTGGCTTGTGTAGGCAATGCCGCAAAAGTGGTGAGTGGAGATGCCAAAGGAGCGAAAGGCTATGTAACGGGAACCCACGGCGGCTCGGAACATGTGCTAATCTACTTCGACCGCGATACGCTCGAGCAGTTGGCGATCGGGGACAAAATCCTCGTCAAAGCACAAGGTCAGGGGCTGCAATTACCGGACTGCCCCAACGTCAAGGTAATGAATCTCGACCCCGACCTACTGGACAAGATGGGGATAACGCTCGCCGCGGACGGTGTGCTGGAAGTACCTGTGGCGGCACAAGTGCCTGCCTACCTAATGGGTTCTGGGCTTGGCAGCACTACGGCTTACCGTGGCGATTACGACATCATGACTCACGACAAGACGGCGTACGATAAGTACAACCTCGGTCGGCTGCGCTTTGGGGACATAGTAGCGCTGATGGACTGCGACACCGTCTTTGGCCGGGGATACCTGTCGGGAGCGATCACCATCGGGGTAATTGTGCACTCAAACTGCGTCCTCACCGGCCACGGACCTGGGGTAACGACCCTCATGACCTGCAAAACGCCGCTGATTCGTCCTGTACTGCGGCCACAGGCTAACATCGCGGACTACTTAGGAGTATAAGGGGATTTTAATGCTGGAACCCGCTACAAACTTACGATTCTGGTCGGGCCTTACGAACATTGGGGGTACCGTCATCTCTGTAGAGCATGGCGAGAACCGATTAGTGTTCGACTTTGGTCTGACGTATAACCCCGGCAACCTCCTAGGCGACCAACAAGTGCGCATGCGACCCGCCCACGTAGTACACGATTACCTGCGCCTGAACATGGCTCCGCCTGTGCCAGGCGTGTACAGCAGGCGTGACCTTAGTGCGTTCCCCGCGCTCATGTCCGCGGAGGAAAGCTCCTGGCAAACGGCCGTCCTGATTAGTCATTTGCATCTTGACCATATGGGGGCAATGGGTTTAGTGCATATGGATATCCCCGTATTTATGACTGAAGAATCGCGCAAGCTCTACCTTGCGCTAAATGCGATTGGTGAAGGCGTGATTGGCGATAGGGAGTATAGCACTTGCCGGTATGACGTGCCTATAGTGCATGGTTCGTTCGTAATTACTCCGCTACAAGCGGACCATGACGTCGCTGGCGCTTGCTCGTTTCACATCAACACACCGCACGGCAACATTCTCTATACGGGGGACTATCGCTTGTACGGCGCCAAGCCACCCATCGCTCCGCTTTGGGTGGAGAAGGCGCACGCGCTAGGCGTCGATGTGCTAATCTCTGAGGGCACCACGCTCCGCGCACCCGCAGAGGGAGAAAACGAGCAAATAATAGGCGACGGTAGCATACTGCCGACGCTGTCTGAAGACATGCTCCCGGCACGCCTCACGTCGTTGTTGGGCGAGTGCGGCAGTGTGGCCGTCTTTAACATCTACCACCGCAATCTCAGACGCCTTAACATGATGTTAGATGCCGGGCGCATCAGCGGACGAACAGTGGCACTAGAGGAGGAGACCGCCTATCTTGCACGTCACCTGCTAGGGCGCGAGGACTTTGTGTTGACTACTGCGCTAGCCGCATGTGATGTTAGGCAAAACCCGTCGCGGTACTTTCTGCAAAACAGCTACCGCAATTGTCTTGCGCTGCTTGATCTAGCAGGGGTGGGGGGGCACTACATTCACTCTAACGGCACACCGCTAGGCGACTTCGACCCAGCTTACCCGCGGCTTAAAGCGTTGGTGGAGCAATGTGGACTAGAATTTCATTATGTTGGTGCGACGGGGCATGCCCTGCCGCAACACCTGCAGCACGTGGTCGATGTCTTGGCCCCGCGCGTGTTGGTGCCTCTACACAGCTTTAACCCGCACCGCCTGACAAATTGCGCCGGGCAGCGTGTGCTGCCCGCACTCGGAGCGCTCTACAGATTGAATGACGGCTTCCTGGAGGAGACCTCCTCAGTCTTAACAGATTCTTAACGCATTTCTTGCCCGCAGTTAACAAAGACAATGTATAATATGTTTGCCATGCGCATGCATAGTGCAAGATTCATTAAGGAGGAAATGCCTTGCGAAAAATTCTTATTTTCGTCGTTATCGTAACTTTGATGTTACCGCTCCTCGAACTCGGCGCAACCCCGGCGCAAGCCAATGCCATTAGGATTATGCTTAATGGAAACCCGCTTACTACTGACGTCGCCCCGGTAATACGCAACGGGCGCACGCTAGTGCCGTTCCGCGCCATTTTTGAAGCCTTAGGTGCCAGAGTTACCTGGGACGAAGCAACTAATACTGTATCCGGCTACAGAGGGCGGCAGGCCATTGTGCTTGAGCTTGGTAGTAACACCGCTTGGGTTAACGGCCCGCCTGTCACGCTCGAGGTGGCCCCTCTAGCGCTTAACGGTCGCACCATGGTGCCTTTGCGCTTTGTGGCCGAGCGGCTAGGAGCCGAGGTAGAGTGGGTAGACGCAACCAGAACGGTGACCATCACCGCCAGCCTACCAGTATTGCCTGCGGTAGGTGGCACGATAACCCACGGGCGCATTGCCGACGCGGTTATACTTAACCCCATTCTAGCTAACGACACTGAGTCTAACTTCGTGTTATCCCGTACACAACTAGGCGTTTTACGCCGCGATGAAAACGGCGAACTGATCAACGCTCTGGCTGACAGATGGCAGTGGAACGCGGCGACGCACACTTTCCGGTTCTGGCTGCGCCCTGGTCTAACATGGCACGACGGTCGCCCCGTAACTGCCAGAGACGTACAGTTCACCATTAACGCCATTCTGCATCCTGAGTATACCGGGCGCCGCCGCGGCGACTTCTCTTCGGTCCGAACGATTACCGTCGTTAGCGACCACATCGTGGACATTACCCTTACCGGAAACGATGCCACATTCCTCGGACGCATGACGATGGGTCTCATCCCCGCGCATGCCTTTGAAGGCACAAGTATTCGTGACATGGCCGCTCATGCCTTTAGCACCAACCCCATTGGTGCGGGTCCTTACCGGTTTGCGCGGTGGGTGCGCGGGCAATTTATTGAGTTGACGCGTAACCCTAACTGGCATCTGGATGGTCCCTTTATTGAGCGTGTGGTGATTAGAGTATATCCCGACTCTAACGTCTTGCATGCGGCATGGGAAGCAGGCGATATCGACTGGGGGGCTGCTGTTCCGGGGGACATTATCCCCGAAGTTACGGCCCGTTTCCGCGACCGTGCTACTTTCCACGAGATACCCGCCATCTTCGGTTATGACTACATAGGGCTCAACCTCACTAACCCTATGCTCGGAGACCTGCGCGTTAGACAAGCCCTGATGTATGGCATCGACCGCCCCGCGATCGTGCGCACGGTGTTTGACGGGCGCGCAAATATTGTGCATGGGCACTTGGTGCCGTCGCACTGGGCCCATAACCCTAATCTCTACACCTATCCACACAATCGCCTGAAGGCCATCGACCTACTACGGCAGGCTGGGTTCACTACTGTCGGGCGCGACGGCATTCGTACTAACGCTGCCGGGCAGAGGCTGTCCTTCCGCTTCCTGATTCGCACCGGCATTCCCGAACGCCACGACACGCTGGCCATGCTTACCAGCTACTGGCGCCTAATCGGCATTGAGATTGTTCCCGAAGTGCTAGAGTGGTCTGTACTGGTCGAGCGACTCAATGTCGGCAACTTCGACATGAACATCATGGGATGGAGCTTCGCGGAAGAACCCGACTCCTTCACCATCTTCCACTCCAGTCAAGGGCGTGACCCGGCGACCGGACGTAATGTTGGCTTCAACAATATGCAGCTGCGCGACGCCGAGGTAGATCGTCTCATTGAGCTTGGTCGTACCACTATGGGCGAAGCAGAGCGCCGGCTCATCTACCAACAGCTTGATGCGCGGCTGAACCAAATCTTGCCCTATGTGTTTTTGCATTCGCGCAATGGGGTTGTAGGCATCCACAATCGCATTCAGGGCGGCGTAGTTGGACTGCGTGGCCTCACCTTCCCCGAGACGCTGTTTATCGCTCCAGCCAGATAGTCCTGACCAACACACAAGGGCTGTCCCGCCAAAGCGTGGACAGCCCTTGCATTAATATTGGTTAGACCGCTATGCCGAGGAAGAAGGCGGCAACCGCAAAGTAAATGAGCAGCCCGACAACATCAACCATGGTGGTAATGAAAGGGCTAGAGAGAATTGCCGGGTCGATTTTAAGGCGCAACAGCACTAGGGGAAGGAGCGCGCCGGTGAGTACAGCTAGGAGAATTACGAGGAGCAGGGATAAAGATACTGTCAGTGCGAGCTCGATCGGTTCCCCGATCATCATGGCGCGGCCATAGCCGATGAGGCCAACCGTTGCTCCGAGCATCAGACCCATGACCAGTTCTCTGCCCGCGATCTTTAGCCAATGGCGGTAGTTGAGCTCGCCAATAGCCATGCCGCGGATGACTAAGGTAGCTGCTTGAGTGCCGGCGTTGCCACCGGCGGCGATAAGCATAGGGATGAAAAACGTCAGGGCGATCATACTGTGTAAGACCTCTTCGTAACGCTCCATAATTGCGCTGGTGAGTACCAAGAGCAACGCGAGCGCTACCAGCCAAGTGACGCGTTTCTTGTACATGGACAGCAGCGGTACGTTCAGGTAAGGTTCCTTTAGCGGCTGGCTGCCGCCAAGCATAGCAATGTCTTCGGTGGCCTCTTCGTTAAGTACGTCGAGAACGTCGTCGATGGTGACTAGCCCCAGGATGTGGTTCTTAGCGTCGACAACCGGCAAGGCCAGAAAGTCGTACTTGCTGAGGAGCTGCGCCACTTCCTCTTGGTCGGTTGTAGGTAGAACCGTAACTACGTTGTCCTGCATAATCGCTTTGAGTATGGCATGCGGGGCGGCTAGGATCAGTTCGCGCAAACTAACCACACCTACGAGCCTGCCTTGCAGGGTAATATAGACGTAATAGACACTCTCGTTAGTACAAGCATTGGCACGAATTACGGCGATCGCTTGGTCTACAGTGTGGTCTTGCTCTAGTGTGAGGTACTCAGTAATCATCAAGCCGCCGGCGCTGTTTTCGGGATAGACCAGTAGCTCGCGTATTTCCTGGGCATCCTCGTGCGGCATAAGGCTGAGCACGGCCTTCGCCTGCTCAGGGTGCAATTCCCCCACAAAATCGGCGATATCGTCGGAGTGCATTTCGCCGAGTATCTCTCTGGCCTTAGTTGAGCCTAAGGCGCTGAGCAGAAGTCTCTGCTCGCGTGGCTCGAGGTGCTCAAAGACACGTGCACTGCAGTCGTGGGACAAACGGACGAAGACCGCGATGCGGTCGCTTGGCTCAAGCAACGTGACGATCTCGGCAAGATCAGCAGGCTGTAGATCTGCGAGTAAAGTGTCAAACTCAGGCGAGTCGATTAGCTCTTTAAATTCGGCGATAGTTGTACGTTGTGTCCATACCAATTATAACCCTCCTCAGAATGTTTTAGGAGGGCCCGTTCCGCAAGTGGTGCGCGGTGGACCCCCGGGGTCTGTAACTTCCTCGCGTCTACTACCGTCTCCGTCCACATACACCACCACCTTTCTTGCCACCAGTATAGCACAGCTGCTGGGCTCAGACTAGACACAAGACAAGGCGTGTGATAAAAATATGTATACGACAGGAGGGTTAGCTGTGCACATACTTGTCACTAACGATGACGGAATCTTGGCGCCTGGTATACGGGCGCTGTCTGCGGGTCTGTCCCGCTTAGGTCAAGTGACCATTGTCGCGCCAGATCGCGAGCGCAGTGCTACGGGGCACGCCATTACCGTACACTCACCTTTGCGCGTAAAACGCATCTCGGGACTCCCCGGCCATGCAGCCTACGCGGTCAATGGCACGCCGGCAGATTGCGTCAAACTAGCGTTGGAAGGACTTAAAATTGACAGGCCCGACCTAGTCGTGTCGGGCATAAATCGCGGCCCGAATTTAGGTACTGATGTACTATATTCCGGCACCGTTTCCGCTGCCATTGAGGCGGCTCTGCTGGGGCTTCCCGCTATTGCCGTCTCTTTAGCGGACTTTCGCGAAACGGACTACGAGGAGGCGGCGAGCTTTGCCGCGCTTATCGCCGAACGGTGGCACCACAAACGATTGCCCCCCGATACCCTCCTCAATGTTAACTGGCCTCGTACGACGGCACGCGGCGTAAAAATTACCGTCCTCGGACACCGAAGATACGAGAACATTTTCGACTTGCGTACCGACCCATGGGGGCGCGAGTATTACTGGCTTGGTGGTGCGGCAATTAACGACGAGGCGCCTGAGAGTGATGTGTGGGCCGTAGAAAATGGCTTTGCTTCAGTAACTCCTATCCACTTCGACCTGACGAATTATCGCCTAATCTCGGAAGTGCAGAGCTGGGAAATTGCCCTGGAGTAAGTGCAGCAAAGCGAGGCAGCCCATGTTCTAGACGAACATGGGCTGCATTTGCAGATACGCCTATTTTTGCCGTTTGACATGGCGGTGTCGGGGAGGTCGCTTTGTTTCTTCCCCGTTCCGGTTGCCCTTCCCGCGGTCGGTCTGTTCAATGATCCCCAGTTCTTCGGCTAGCTCGAATTTAAACTTCTCGATGTCCTGTTGTCTGTGACTGTCATCGTGTTTCATCTGGTTCACCTCAGGTTAGGGTGCCATGTTTGGAAGCCAATAATACTTTCGAGGGCAGGAACTTTGCCTCGAATAGCGAATAATGTTTTTTGGAGAGAAAAGGCATAACCACATGCAAGTGAAGGAGGGGGCACTCTGGACACGAAGGAATTTCTTAAACAAATGGTCGAAGCGACTGGCGTTTCAGGTTTTGAGGACTCAGTTGGCCACATCATCCACCAAGTCTTTTCCACTGTTGCCGATGAGGTTACCCGAGACACACTCGGTAACGTCATCGCCTTAAAGCGTGGAGAAGGCCAGGGCAGACCGACAATTATGCTGGCCGGGCACATGGACGAGATTGGGCTAATGATCACCAAGATTGAGGAGAAGGGGTTTCTTAGGTTTACATCTATCGGCGGTGTAGACCAGCGTACTTTGGTAGCTCAAGAAGTAAAGGTACACGGGCGCCGCGATTTACTAGGGATTATTGGGATGAAGCCACCACACCTGCTCACACCCGAAGAAGCCAATGTTGCCATTAAGATGCAGGATATGGTCATTGACGTGGGGTTGACGCCCGAAGAAGTTAAGGCCGTTGTTTCTGTCGGCGATTTGGCCACGATAAATCGCAAGTTTATACCCCTCGCCGGCGATTTTGCGGCCGCTAAGGCTATGGACGACCGCGCGGCAGTGGCCGCGATGCACCAGTGCTTGCTGGAGCTAAAGGGTTTACGTCACACCGCTGATTTATTTGCAGTAGCCACCGTCCAAGAGGAGGTAGGGGCACGCGGCGCACTCGTAAGCTCTTACCACCTTAAGCCAGACATCGGCATCGCCATTGATGTCTGCCACGGGGACATGCCCGGCGTGCCCGATCAGGACACCGCGCCTCTAGGAAAGGGGCCTAACTTGGCACTGGGGGGTAACATTCACCCTAAGGTGTTTGAAAAGTTGTCCGAGCTGGCCAAAGAACACAATATCCCTTTCACCATCGACCCGGTCCCGGGTCCTACGGGGACAGACGCATGGGTGATGCAAATTACGCGCGCGGGTATTCCCACTGCGCTCATCTCATTGCCGCTGCGATACATGCATACCTCGGTAGAAACACTTTCGCTGAGCGACATTAAACTTGCCGGCCGCCTCTTGGCCTATTTTGTGGCCAGCGTCGACCGTGAGTTCGTGGAGGCACTGCTATGCTATTAAAAGAGCTGTCTCAGGCCTTCGGCCCTTCGGGGTGCGAAGGCGAGGTGCGCGAAGTTCTTACCCAAGCGCTCGGTGCCGCGGTCGGAGTTTGGCAGAAGGATGCCCTAGGCAACCTGATTGCGGTTAAAGAAAGCACGCGCGGGCCAAAAGTGATGCTCGCGGCGCATATGGACGAGTGTGGGCTGATGGTTTCGTCCATCGATAAGTCTGGTCTGCTGCGGTTTCGCAAGGTTGGTGGGCTAGATGATCGCGTCTTAGTCTCCAAGCATGTGGTCATTGGTTCTAAACGCGTCGCCGGTGTGATCGGCGCCAAGGCTATTCATCTACAGAAGCCGGAGGAGCGCAACCAAGTCATCACTTTGAGCAACCTCTACATTGACATTGGAGCCAAGAGCAAGGAGGAAGCGGAGAGGCTAGTTAAGCTCGGCGACTACGCGGTGTTTGCGACGGAGTTTGGCTACCTCAGCGAGTCGGTCGTGAAGGGAAAGTCCTTTGATGATCGCGCCGGGTGCGCTGTGCTGGCGGAAGTGTTGCGGGAGGAGTATGCCTTTACGCTTTACGGCGCCTTCACTGTGCAGGAGGAAATTGGATTGCGCGGCGCAGGCGTAGCTGCTTATGCCCTAGAGCCGGATATGGCCGTAGTACTTGAGGGGACGACCTGCAATGACCTACCTGGCAGTGAAGAACACGGTTACTGCACCAGCCTTGGTTCCGGGCCTGCGATCACGATCATGGATGCCTCGGTGGTGTGCGATAAGCGCATGATTGGGGAATTAGAACGCCTCGCGCGAGAGCACAACATCCCCATGCAGTACAAACGTTCGATTACCGGTGGAAGCGACGCCGGACGCATCAACCAGACGAAGAGCGGTGTCCCAGTCGTCGTAATCTCGGTCCCCTGCAGATACATCCACTCTCCTGTATCTATGCTCAGCCTTAAGGACTTTGAGCATACCGTAAAGCTAGTCAAGCTATTCCTTAGGAGCATTGAAGGAGGGTTCGTGTTGTGAAGGAACTTATCCGCAAGGTAGTTGAGTGTTACGGCCCGTCTGGCAACGAGCATGTAGTGCGGGAGCTAATTAAGGCCGAAATAGCGCCGTTCGTAGACGAAATGCATGTGGACAATCTCGGTAACCTCATTGCGCTTAAGCGCGGTGGCGAGAAGAAGATAATGTTTGCAGCGCATATGGACGAAATAGGGGTAATGGTGACGCATGTCGATAAGCATGGCTTTCTGCGTTTCTACCCTGTGGGGGGTCTAAATCCGCTCACTCTGCTTGGCAACCGCGTACTCTTTGAGAACGGCACGGTAGGCGTCATAGGCAGCGAGAAACTGGAAGCGCAGAAGGACTTGACGTTAAACAAGCTGTTCGTAGACATTGGTGCAGCTACTAAGGAAGACGCCGAAGCGAAAGTGAAAATAGGCGACGTCGGTGCTATGTCACGCGAATTTGTCGACCTCGGGACACGCCTTGTCTCTAAAGCGATGGATGCGCGCATTGCCTGCGCTATCCTCATAGAAGCGCTAAAGACGGTGGCTAAGCCTGCGTACGATGTCTACGCTGTCTTCACTACGCAAGAGGAGGTAGGGCTGCGCGGGGCTAGAGTAGCGGCCTACGGCATAACGCCCGACCTAGGCATAGCTCTAGATGTCACTAGGACAGGAGACACCCCTTCATCCATCACGATGGATGTGTCACTCGGCAAGGGTCCGGCCGTGAAAATTCGCGACTCCAGTGTGCTATGTACTCCGGCAGTACGTAGATTTATGGAGCAAGTCGCCAAGGACAAAGGCATTCCTTATCAGCTGGAAGTGTTGGAGGCTGGTGGGACGGATGCGGGAGCCATTCAGCTGACGAAGGGCGGCATCCCGGCGGGAGTAATGTCGATTGCGTGTCGCTACGTCCACACCGCCAGCGAAATGGTCGATTTCAGCGATGTCGAGCATGGCGTGAAGTTCGTTGCAGCCATCATGGAGACTGCATACACAGGGTAGCACTTGATCGCCCTACTGCATACCATGGGGTATGGGAGGGTGGCGACCATGTACGAGGACTCGCGACGCGTCTTAGGAGTTGGGGCTACTGCTCCTGTGGCCGAAATAAGACGAGCTTATCGGCGCTTGGTTAGGACGCACCATCCGGATGCAGGCGGAAACCCCGA
>Ga0136715_1000297_pt1 | contig 10704 bp, 12 predicted proteins | sample SedPBSmetaG_FD_104916 | JGI IMG/M metagenome (GOLD analysis project Ga0136715, IMG submission 104916) | Freshwater sediment bacterial and archeal communities from Indian Creek, Illinois, USA to study Microbial Dark Matter (Phase II) -... | ecosystem: Environmental > Aquatic > Freshwater > Creek...
ATATTATTCAAAAAAAGAACAATCAATATTCCTTTTTTGTTGCAATTAATATGGATATCTTGATTGATAATAAAGAATTTCAAAACAAATCAATAGAAACTATGAGTCTTGGTGAATTAAGTAAAATCTATGAAAATGATGAAGATAACTTTATTTTCACTTTAAATGAAATAAAATATTTAAAAAATTATGAATCGAAATATGGAGTTAATTTAATTAAAAATAATATTGTTAACGGGACTAAATTAATAGAATGTTACGATAAATGTATAGAAAAACTTAAAAAGGATATTGGGGCTAAAAAAATAATTCAAAAAGAGTTTTCATCAATTCTATATAACTTCATTTTCCAAGTAACGATCAATAATCCTGAAGAATTTGTTGAAACTCAAGGGCTTGATAAAAAAGGTTTCTTTTTTGTAATTCCTAAAGATAAAATTGGAAATGGAGAAAAATGCATTTATTCTATTAATAATGGATTTAATTTTGATTTTATTAAAAAAGAAAATGATTCTGTTGAAATTTTGTAAAATTAACATTATGAAATTTGACGAGAAAGATTTTTAGCAGGATGATATAATGCAAATAAAAATAAAGACATTAACACCCCTTTGGACAGGAAATGTTAATGGAGAATGTAAAGCCATAAAAGAAACAGGAATTATAGGTTCGCTTAGATGGTGGTATGAATCTCTTGTGCGGGGTTTAGGGGGATATGCTTGCGATCCTACTTCTTCTGAAAAATGTGAATTGAATTATAAAGAATTTGATAATGCAACAAAAAATGGTAAATCAATTCAAGAAGCTTTAGACGAACAAATTTGCCCTGTTTGTCAGTTATTTGGATGTACTGGGTGGAGCAGGAAGTTTAAAATAAATATAACTGGACTAAATGACAATGATTTCGTGGTAAAAGGACAAAAAGCTGGTTTAAGCGAAGATAAGATATTTTATTTAAATATATTACAACTATCTAAGATAAATTCTTTCCAGAAATGGCTTTTTAAACAAACATTGGGCATAATTGAAAATTATGGGACAATTGGCGGTAGAACAACTAGAAAACCTGGCAGTTACCAAGGAACAGCATATGGGCTAATACGAATCAAAAATTATGGGGAACTGGAAAGCTGGAATGATGAATCAAATATTAAAAATGTGAAAGATTGGCTCAAACTGAACAGAAAAAATCTCAATAAAAATAATAATCCTAATTGGTTTGATTTCAAGTTTTACTGGCTAATTAAAGGAGAATATCTTGATAAAGACCATATGAATAATTTGTTAAAACTTGAAAAACGTGGGAAAAGATCATTTCCTAAAAGTGGAACAGAAAAAGATGAATTTCTTAATTTTCTTAGAGGAAAACAGGGTGTAAGCAAGAAGATATTTTCATTTGATAAATCGTTCAAAAATCCTGGACCATTTGTTTTTGGATATGTTAGAAATAAGGGGGAACTCGATAGAATAAAGGAAATGTTGAAAGGAGAATTAGATGGATATATGGATTTTAAGGTTGGAAAAGATATTATGAGGGAGTTATAATGGGCCACGATTTTAATGGTGAGTTTTGGGATCAAAAGCATGGAATTAATTTCAGGAACTTAGAGAACAATGTTCCCAAAACTTTTGTAAGAGCAAAACTTCTAAAATTAACTAAAAACCCAGAAAATGCTAAAAGTAAACATAAAGAGTGGATTAAATCGCTGAAATTGTCTGAAGAATGTGATTTAATAAAAAATTTGGGAATTTCAGAAGTTACAGGAATTAATGAACCTTTAAATCATTCTCACCTCCTTAAAATTGATTTTAAACTAAAAAATTCTTACATCAGTAAAGACGATGAAGAGTTTTACATTATAGATAATCCCATTTGTAAGGATAAAGTTTTCAAAACTCCTTTAGTTAGACCAAGTTCATGGAAAGGAGCATTAAGATATTCTGCAATGAAAAATGTGCTGGGAAAAAAAGAGGATTTAGAGAAAGTAAATACTCGAATCATAATGCTTAGACTTTTTGGAAATGAAAAGAAAAACATGAAAGACTTTTTGGATGGACAATTTGGAGAACTAAAGAACAAATACGAAAAGAAGCTAAAAGAAACCTATAATGATGAAAATCCTAATCTAAGGGGAAGGTTAGTTTTTTATCCGACTTTTTTTGATCAAATAGGTTTAGATGTAATAGCCCCTCATGATAGGAAAACAAAAACGCCAGCAAAAGGTCCTATTTATTTTGAAACAGTTCCTCCAGAAACGACTGGAACTTTTTATTTACTTTATTTTCCTTTTGATTTGATTGGAAGAAGAAATACCATTAATGAAGAAAAAATTGGGGATTTAAGAGTTTTAAAAGATGCCATTAAAGATATGTTTACTAAATATGGTTTTGGAGCCAAAACAACTTCTGGATATGGTGTTGTTAAGGATAAAATAAAATTCAGAATTAATAATAATCCTGAAAAAGAAGGAACTTTCGAAGATTTTAAAGATTATATTGGAGAGTTAAAGGGAGTTAATTAAAATGAATTCAGAAATTCCAGAGGAACTTAAAAAATTGGAGGGGAATAGACCTCTGATTTTGCTAGTTGAATGTATGGGCTTTTTGCATGATGTTGGAAAGCTTTCTGAAAATAGGCAGAATCATCATAGTAGATATGAAGAAGATATTGGGGAAAATATTGTTCCTAATACTGTTAAAGAGATTTTTGAAGAGAAATTTGAAAGTTTACTTAATAATCATATTCCCCCAGACGTTTTAGAAAATGTTAAAGAATGTGAAATTAAAGGATTTCAACGACATCATACTGGAAAGAATTACAGTGGTCATCTGCCTCAAAATTGGGTAGAAGAAATTATTAATTTGTCGGATAACAAGGATAGTTCTGAAGATAGGGGAAAAGCTATTGCAAAACAAAATGAGTATAAAGCTTCTGTTTTTGGAAAAGAAAAAAAAATTCTGGATGAATTCGATGTAAAACGAAAAGAATTTTATGGAAAACTGCAAAGAAGTGTTGGAAAACTTTATAAATTAAAAAAGGAACCTTTATCAATGAAAGAATGGAAAGATTTCCACATTGGAATAATAGATAGTATTTCAGAATATTTTTCAGGTACTTTAGCAGAAACAAGAAGAGCTGCAAACGATGTAACTCTTTTTGACCATTCTTACATGGGTGGGACTATATCAAAAGCACTCATTGGAAAATCTTTGTTAACTGATGAAATACGAAAAAAATTTACAAATCTTGGAGAAATAGACCATTTTGAGGATGAATGTGATTTAGATTTATTAATAATTTCTTTTGATGGATTAAAATTTCTATCTCAATCAATTAATCTTTTAGATTTGCGAGGTAGGAACAATAAACTTTTCAGGATTAAGGATGAGGCTAAATCATTATTAGAAGTCGGATATCCTCTTGGGAATTGCATTTATGAAGATGAAAATAATATTTGTTTTTTGATAGCACCTATCAATATGAACTCTTTTGGTCATATTAAAAGAAAAATTTGGGAGATATTCAACAAAAAAACAGACGGATTACTTATTCCTGTAATTGAAAAATCTTCTGAATTAAAATATTATGGTAATGAATTAATAAAATTAAAGGAACACGCAGAACAAAAAGCAAAAAATAATTTTATTGAAAATTCAGACAATTTTGAGCCTAATTGGTATAAAAAATGGAATAAAACTGTAAATAGGGATAAATGTGTTCTATGTGGCAAAATGCCCCAATGGAAAGAGAAACAAAGCGATTATTTATGTAAATTCTGTTGGGATATTAGAATCGATAATCCAAACGAAATACCAAAAAAAGAAGATTCGTCTTGGCTTGATGAAATAGCGGACGAGAATGGAAAAATAGCTGTTGTAATTGGCACATTTAATCCTATTGATAAATGGTTCGGTGGTGAATTTTTAAAGTATCAGAAAATTAAGAGTTCTGATGACTTTGACGGTATAATTGACTATGAAAACAAAATTGAAAAAGCTGCAAGTGAATTTGTAGATATCTTAAATAAAATTAAAAAAGATAAATCTCTTTTAAAAAAGTATGTAGGACAATGTAATTTAGATAAAGAAGAATCTACAGTTTTTGGTGGGGGAAGTAAGGTCGGGGAATTTTACTGGAGATTATCTGAGAATAACCGGAAAAATTTTGGAAAAGAGAAGCTTAGTTCCAAAGAGGAAGGTCAATTAATCAATGAACTTATAGAAATTTCGACAACTAAACCTCCTTCAACATCAAGGCTTCATAGAATTTGGCGAGAATTACAAGAATTTTCAGATGATGTTGTAGGAAATAACAGGAGAAAAATGCCCTCAGGCAAAAGACTAAAATTAAAAAATTTGGAAAAAGATGTAAGAAAGGGGATATATGACGCCGAAATTAAAGATATTGGTAAAATAGAAGTATTTCATTATGGTAATGGCAAGTTTATGACTATTGAGAGAATTGATAAGAATAACCCGTCTGATAACGAAAAATCTGATAAAGAAGGAAATTTTTTGTTAGAGCATGAAGTTATCGTTAATAAAATAGAAAATGGTGCAAAAGTTGATATATTCAGTAAAGATGGAAAAAAGATAGGTAAATATAACGTAACCTTTGAAAAAGAAAATTACTCCCAATTTAGAGAAATTTCATCATCTTCCAATGGATTCATGTTCATTTTACCTGCTAAGAGATCTTTTGATGTAGTTAAAGACATAAAAGAACAGTTTGAAGAGGAATTTTCAAAAGCTTTAGGAAAATTAACTCTAAATATGGGAATTGTGTTTTCACATAGAAAAAGCCCAATTTATGCATCATTAGACGCTGCAAGGAGATTAAGAGATGAATTTAAACTTAAAAATGAAAAATTTGAAAATGGTTACATCTCAATAGAAAAACAATATCTGTATGATAATGCACCAATAATAAATAAAAAAAATTCATTTGGATACTCTATAATGCCCATAACTCTTAAAGAAAAAGAAATTTTCTGGAAAATAGAACATATACTTGGTGATGGGACTATTGACAAATACTATCCATATTTATTGTCTTCTAATGACGAAACATTGCACATTACTGAGGTGGCATTTAAAGACAAGTTGAAATTTTATCTAAACCACTTTGATTTTGAATACCTTGACACAACAGCAAGAAGATTTGACATAGTACTTGGCAAAAATAAGAAAAGAATAAACTCTATTTTTGGGAATAATGGGTCAAGACCATATTTGCTCGAAGATTTAGATAAATTCGAAAGATTAAGGGAGCTATTTGAAATAATAGGTTCATGGACACCAATTATTGATTTAGAAAGGTTAGTACTTGTTAAAAAACAGGACTGGGAGATAATCGATGGGGAAAATATTGTTTATAAAAATATTGTGAATTCTGCACTTGAAAACAAAATTTCCAGATTTTTTAAAGATGAAAATAATTGGAAAAACAACATTAAACCTTTTTTACTAAAATGCATTTTAGAGGGTTCTTTTTTTGATGCAATTGAGCTTTACAAGAGTATTATGAAAATTGATTTGAAGGTGAAAAAATGAGCAATCAGGCATATGAAAATAAAACCTATTTTGCCATGTCTCTTGACCCTATTCACATAGGAACTGGTGGTTACAGGTTAGGGAGAGTGGATAATACAATCGTAAGGGAAGCAGGAACTAATTTACCGAAGATTCCTGGTACAAGCATCGAAGGAAGTGCAAGAACATATGTTTATTATGCCGAACAAGGAACTACTGGGATAAATGAGGCTTGTGCAGTTGGCAAGGAATTAACAGTTGGCAATGAGTTAAATAAAGTAAAACCGTGCGGAGGATGTCCAGTTTGTATAACATTTGGATTTACAAAAAAAGATAAAAGTCTTCATGGAATGGCACAATTCAGCGACGCTCGGATATTATTTTTCCCTGTACATACTATGATTGGTCCAGTATGGGTAACAACACCAACTTTATTGAACGAAGTTGGATTAAAAGATTTTACGATTACAGATGAAAATAAGATAAAAACAGATCTTGTGGAGAAAGGTAAAAAACTGAATTTGGGCTGGCTTTACCTTGAAAATGAGGAAAAATATTCTTTAAATAATAATTTGAATGAAGTACCTGATGACATTAAAAAACGTTTTGTATTGGCTTCTGATAAGCTCTTTAGTCATGTAATTAATTCTAATCTTGAAGTAAGAACTTCTGTATCAATCGATCCAAGAACTGGAGCTGCTGAAGAAGGTGCTCTCTTCACTTACGAAGCTATTCCTCGAGCCACTATATTCTGGTTTAATCTCGCCACTAACGATCCAAGTAAATTTAAGATAAAGAGCTCTGAAATATTTAAGATAAAGAGCTCTGAAATAGAGAGTAAAGAAGATGTAATTGAAGAAGTTGAGAAGTCATTTTCCTATTTTGAGATTCTTGGAATTGGAGGCATGCAAACAAGAGGTTTTGGAAGGTTGAGAATATTAAATGGTGGTTCAGATGGTTCAAAATAACATTGATTATATCTGTGCTAAATACGGTCAAGAAATAGTGAAAAAGGTTGAAAAAAAGAAAGAAATGAAAAATTTAATCCAGAAATCCCTTGGAATCTTGCAGGAAGATGGGGTTTATGCTTTTGTAGTTTATTCAGATTCCGAAGGAGCATTTAAGAATGGAATGGCAAATAAAATTCTTTCTAAAACCTTTGAATTACTAAAAGACAATAATATAAATTTAGTCGAAGGAAATTATGAAAGAAATGAAGTTTATGAACAAATTAGAAAGCTTTCAGAAAATATTGATGACCTTTTCTTTGCCAAAGATTTAATCGAAAGAACTCTAATTTATGCCAGATATCATGCAAAGGCCTTGTGATTAAAATGAACAGAAAACAAATAGCCAATGAATTCTCAAAATCTCTGAATTATCCTGAAATAGAAAAAATAATATTATTTGGTTCTGTGGCTAAAGGTGAAGATAAAAAAGACTCCGACATAGACATTCTTATAATTTCAAGGGAAAAATCCAAAACAAAGGATAATGTAATGAGAAAAGTCAGCGATGTATTGCTCAGTAAAGGTGTTTACATTTCTGTTAAAGTTATTTCTCCAGACGAATATATGCGCTTAAAAAACACCCATTTTATTTCTCAAATTAGAAAAGAAGGTGTAATACTTGGATGAGAAGAAAATTCTAATGGAAAATGCCCATGAAAAACTTGAAGCAGCTAAAACTTTATTTGAAAATGGTTTTTATGCAGATACTGTAAGTAGAGCTTATTATGCCATGTTTTTTGCAGCGAGAGCTTTATTATCTGAGAGAAATATCTATCCTAAGACCCATAGGGGATTAATTTCACAGTTTGCTCTTGAATTCGTTAAGACAGGTGATTTCAGGAAGGAAATTTTTGATTTGTTTACCAGAGCACAGGAAGACAGAGAAGAAGCTGATTATGGTATTTTTTCTGAAATAAACAAAAAAGAAGCTGAAATTATAATTGCAGGCGCTGAAGCGTTTTTAGGGGAATGTAAAACAAGGTGAGATAATTGTGGAAATGTTATGAAATTAAATTCAACGCAAAATCACCGATCCATATTGGTTACGGCTCAAAGTTAGGTATAATAAACAGGACCAGATATTATGTCCCTGGAAAAACCATCTGGGGTGCTGTAACAGCCACATTAGCACGAGAAGGAATGGAAAATTACAATCCAGATATTTATGAGGGTGTTGGATATTTTGTTAGGAAACATATGATTTTCAGTTATTTCTATCCTTTAAAAGATGAAAATGTTTTATATCCAAATTATACCGATAATGGATTTGGTTTTGGTAAAAAGGATAATGAAAATTTCTTAATGAGCAAAGAAGAGTTTGAAAGAGATTTTATCACTTCTTATGTTTCAACAGCCATTGATAAATCTTCTAAAACCGCAGAAGAAAGTTCATTGCATGAATTTGAGCTTATTTCGCCAGTTAAATTTATAGGATATCTTTTCACTGATGTAAAAGAAAATAAAGAGTATAATAAAGGAGAAACAAGTATTTCCATTGGTAGACTTGAAAAAGATGAGATACTATTAAAAATAGAAAATAAGGGAATCCAACTGTTCGATTCGATAAAAAACATGCAAGTAGGGGGAGAAAGGAATTATGGATTTGGACAGGTTGAATTGTGCGAAAAAAAGGAGATTAATAAGCCAATTCTTTATAGCTCCAATATGATTGTTAATTTAGATGATCTTTCCATAGAAAACGATGATTATTTAGCATTAGCCCATGTTAACACAAAAAATTTAAATTTAAATGGTATCAAAGGAGATTTAGAACCTTTAGTTGAAAGAGAATGGAATAGTAAAGGAGCAGGACAAAATGTAAGTGATCCGAAAATTTGTTTAACTCCAGGAACAAAATTCAGTTCAGAATCCAAAATCAAGATAGAGTGCTATGGACTTTGGAATAACAAAATCACTAAATAATTTAGAAAATGACATCTTAATACTTTGATATCTGGATAGGATGTTTGCTCTGAAAAATCATAGATCTATTTAGAATTTATATGCAGAAGGTGACATTTTTGAGCAGAATCTGGGGCCCGGAAGCTTGTGACAAAAAGATAACAGAAAAATGCAGGAATTCATCACCAGGCTGCAAAATTAGATAAAAAAAGGAATCCGTATTTATAAGGTCGTTAACGAGGATAATCTTAACGATACCTCCAAACTTGTGAATTTGAATCTATCTTTCCTTAATAATTAGTAGAAATACACTTATGCTCACCCTATCATATAATAATTAAAGAAAGGAGCCATACAAATGTTAAAATCTTACCAGAAAAAGTTTCTGGATAAAATTCACCAGAAAACTTATGATATTAAGGGTTTAGAGCTTTTAGTGGCTTACGGAAGCTATGTAAGGGGTGAATTGACTTCTAAATCGGATGTGGATTTCTTTGCCATGTTTCATGATCCCCAAAGTTTGAAAAAAGGATAATAAACATTATATAACATTTTATTTGCAGAATGCGAGGCCGAACTGGAACTTCATGCATCACTCTATGCAGTTGGTGAAGATGAGGAAATTGATAAATCATTTTTCTACGGTATCCTTACGGAAAGGTTTGTAATTACACCTGTAATCTCAAATTATCTGGTTAAAGTTGTTACTCCATCTCCTCAAGTTCTTTTCACCTATTCAATGAATGAACTATCTCCTCAAGAGAAGGTTAATGTAAATCAAATCTTTTATGGCTATTCTCAAAAGAAAAAAGGTAAAAAATACACTTACGAAGGCATGCTACAAGATATACATGGTAAAAGAGTCCGTTCGGGGATTTTAGTACCTCAAAAATATGAAAATGAGCTGGAAAGGTTCATGCAAATCCATAAATTGAATTATCAAAAAGAAGTGGTTTTTGTATAGAATTATGATTCTTAGGTAAATGTATGACTTCTAAAACCAGAATTTCAAAGGATTTTAAAACCCTACTCATTAGAACTAAGAAAAAGGTTCAAATTACGGCCAGATGACATTATGGAATGGAAATCAACTAAAGATGGTGAAGAAGTTAAATTTCGAAAGAAAATAACCTTTGAAGACATCTACGGAATAGTTAATGGGCCGGGAACTGATGCTGTTGAACTTAAAAAGAAAGTCCAACGCGGAGAAAAGGTTTAAATTTTGGTGACAAAATGCAGATCATTTTTGAAAAAATTGATCTAAAAACTGGCCTGAATGTTACTCATAAACTTGAGCAATCACTTATAAAGGGCGCTGTCAAAAACTTGGGGGTCAAAGGTCAAAAAAGTTTTTTCTGGGTTTGAATTTCTATTCTATATGTTTATCCGCGATATTACTCCTCTTTTAATCGTCATTAACCTCTTAACACTTTTGGGAAAGGTTTTTTGAAAGACATTTTCAATTTTGTTTGAGGTTCTTTCGATATTTCCATCTTCTATGGAATGCAAAGAATGTTTTAAAGTAAGGCATCAAAGAATTGCAGATAATTAATTGAATAACCTTCGAATAACCATTAATTTTACTTAAAATTTCGTTCAACTTGTTTCTATCAGTTTTAAATGATTTACTTTCAAATAAGCTGAATAATTATAGTTTTTCTTTTCGTATTTCCTCTATTTCTTCTTTATCTATTTCATTTTCCTGGATATACTTCTTTATGAATTTTTTAAAGTTTTTAAGTGTGTGAAATAAGCACCATTGGTGTTTAAACCCTAATTTTTCAATAATTGGTTTATATTTCTCATTTAAATCTGTAGTTATTGAAATTTTATTTATATTTCTTGTATTTTGCTCTAAAAACTCTCTTATGTTCCTATAATTTTCCCATAGAGTATATTTATTCTGTTTACTGTCGAATAAAGTGAATCTGTAATTCCAAACGCCTTTAATTTTAACCCACTCTACATCAAATACTGACTCATGTGTCTTTTTTAACTTTGTAAGCAACATTGCGCACTGATCCAAAAAATAAACCCACTAATTCAAGACATTTGCTCTTAAAATCATGTGTGAAATTGCTATTCTTTATCATAAAAATAAATGTTCTTTCTTTAACTCCATTTTTAATTACAAATTTACTGAAACACTCCGGACAAAAGGTTCAAACATCTCAACATGGAAAATATTCTTTTTAAACCAGTTTTTCAACGTTCTGGATACGTTATGATCTGTTTTAGCTGATTTTAATTGATTTTTAAC
>Ga0136715_1000299_pt1 | contig 10642 bp, 8 predicted proteins | sample SedPBSmetaG_FD_104916 | JGI IMG/M metagenome (GOLD analysis project Ga0136715, IMG submission 104916) | Freshwater sediment bacterial and archeal communities from Indian Creek, Illinois, USA to study Microbial Dark Matter (Phase II) -... | ecosystem: Environmental > Aquatic > Freshwater > Creek >...
CAGGCATGTTTATTGACTCCACAGTGTTGATTCTCTTGCTTACCTCCATCCTAGTGCCGGTAGCGAGCACCTTAGGCATTGACTTGGTGCACTTTGGCATCGTGATGGTGCTGACACTTACCATTGGACTCCTCACCCCGCCGCTGGGGGTGGTAATGTTTGTGTTGACTTCAATTTTTGAGTGCTCGATTGAAGAATGGACCCGCGAGTCACTGCCGTTTATCGCGGCGATTGTCGTGGTTGTGGTGGCCGTAATTTTCGTGCCGCAGCTTGCCCTGTATATACCTAACCTCATGTTTGGGCGCTAATGTTTGGATCATAGGTCACCGGGAGGGAACGCTGTGAATTTTGCAGGCAAAGTAGTACTTATCACCGGTGCCGGGGGCGGGATTGGCCGCCGTACGGCGGTGATGTTTGCCGAGCGGGGCGCGAGGGTAATCGTCAACGACATTGGGGCTGCTGCGCGCGGCGAAGAAACCCTCGCTTTAGTTAGGGCCGCCGGATCGGATGGCTTATACATTGGCGGTGACGTCACCGACTCCGCACAGGTAGAAAACTTAGTGACATCGACCGTAAACGCCTACGGCAAGCTCGATATCGTCATCAACAACGCGGGTATCGTGCTGCCGGGTCGCGTCGACAATATGTCCGAAGACGCCTTCGACCGCACCATGCGGGTGAACGTCAAAGGTACTTTCCTCGTGGCCAAATTCGCCGTAAGACAGATGCAAAAGCAGGGCGGCGGCATAATCGTCAATATCGCCTCTGTGGCGGCACTGAAGGGCATCACCGACCGCAGCGCCTACTGCGCCTCCAAGGGTGCCGTACTGTCACTGACGCGCGCTATGGCCGCCGATCACCTCCAAGATAATATTCGCGTCAACTGCGTCTGCCCCGGCACTACGCACACCCAAGCGCTCGAAGACCGCATGCAGGCTCTGCCCAACCCTGAGCAGGCACGCCGTGAATTCACCGGGCGGCAACCCATGGGTCGACTCGGCACCGAAAGCGAAATCGCCTACGCCATTATGTTCGCCTGCTGTGACGAAGCCGCCTTTATGAACGGCAGCATCGTCAGCATCGACGGCGGCGCCCTAATCTAAGAAGCGATGAAGCGCTGGGGACGGTTCTTTTTGCTTTGCATTTCCGAAAGGGACTCCAAATGGGACGGTTAGGCGGTGCGCCACAAATCGTAGTACAGGCCTTGCTCTGCAAGCAGTACGGCGTGGGTTCCCGCTTCTACGACCCGTCCGCCGTCAAGGACAACGATGCGATCGGCGCTTTCTACAGTGGAAAGTCGATGCGCCACCACGATCACTGTACGGTCCTGCATGAGGCTGTTTAGCGCTGTGTGCACTGCCGTCTCAGATTCCGAGTCGAGCGACGCAGTAGCCTCATCAAGCAGTAGGATCGGGGCGTTGCGCAGGATGGCGCGGGCTATGGCGATGCGCTGCCTTTGGCCGCCCGAAAGCTGAGCACCCTTCTCCCCTACCTGTGTGTCAAAACCCCGCTCGAGCGCCATGACAAAGTCGTACGCATATGCCGCTTTCGCGGCCGCCACTATTTCCTCCTCATTGGCCGTGAGGTGGCCCATGCGGATATTGTCCGCAATTGTGCCGGAGAACAGGTGTGCGTCTTGCGGCACGTAAGCGATATGAGACCGCGCCTCGTCTAAACTCTGCTCGCTGAGTGTGCGGCCGGCGATGCTAATCGAACCCACTTCGGGCGCATGCCAACCCAATAGGAGCCGCAGCAGTGTGCTCTTGCCGCCGCCGCTTGGCCCGACTAGCGCCACCTTCTCGCCATACCGCACCTCTAAAGTGACGCCACTTAGCGTTTGCGCCTCACTGCTATAGCTAAAGGTAAGATCACGCACCGCGACGGCTACCCCCTTAGCGACGGGTGCGTCTTTTGCCATTGTGGAGTAGTTTTCAGGTTCTTGCGGCGCGTCGAGCACAGCACAGACTCGCTCCGCTGCCGCCAGCGAGCTTTGCAGCCCGGCAATGTGCGCCCCGAGTCCGCGGAAAAGTCGATCTACTCCGTCTTGCGCCTGCGTAACCATCACTATTTCCGGGATGGTTACATCTCCGCGCAAATTAAGGATGGCAGCCACCAACAAAAGCCCCATGACATTAAGGCTAGAGGTAACAAAGTTGGCTCCCTCTAAGGTTGCTTGAGTCCGCACCCGATCAACGCCGAGCTTTTGCACCGCTCCGCTCTTCTCGGCTAACGCTGACTTCATCACCGCATAGAGTGAAAAGCTCTTAATTACAGTTATGCCCGCAAACATATCTGAGTAAAGTGCTGTCAGGCTGCTTTGGCTTTCCTGTAAAGCTCTGCTAATCGTGCGCAGTTTTTTGGCCGCGTACGTATTTGCTACAGCTCCGAGCGAACCCGCCAACATGGCTACCAAACCTAGACGATAGTCCACCCAAAAGATGATCGTCGCGGCGGCGACAAACGTAAAACACTCAAAAAGGAATCTGCTCGGGAGCTCACCTAAGAGCGCTACTGTTGCATTGACGTCGTTAGTCATGCGCGAGACAATGTCCCCGCTGTGGTGTTCCTTGAAATAGTTCATCGGTAGTTTATGCAGCTTACCGAAGATGTCCTGCCTGATGCGTGCGGTGATATCTACAACCTTCCTCTGCAGAATGAAAAACCCAAGCAAAAAGACGCTGAGCGTAATTAAGAAATACATCGCCGCACGGCCTAAGCCTCCGAATAAAACGGTTGGGCTTAGTTCCACCATGCTCGCGAACACATCGCGTATCAGAAAGATGAAGATAATTTGTATACCTGTCTCGCCTAAGGCACGAATCACCATGCCCGCCACAAAGGCTGTGAAGGTATTACCGGTCCGAGCTAGGAGACGCAGCAAGGGGTTACGCATCTAGACCGCCTGCCTTTCTGCCTGAGTGTTGTTCCACTGACGTTCATAGAGCCCGCGATAGATGCCGCCTTGCGCCAGCAGGTCGTGGTGTGTGCCCATCTCCGCTACCCTTCCTTGCTCGAATACCACGACGCGGTCAGCGCTCACTATCGTGCTCAGCCGATGTGCCACAACGATGACAGTCCGCCCCTGCTCAAACTTAGACAAGGCTGCTTGCACCAACGCTTCGGATTGCGTATCTAATGCGGACGTCGCTTCATCTAGAAGTAGGATCGGAGCACCTTTAAGAAACGCTCGCGCTAACGCCAAGCGCTGTCTCTGCCCACCTGACAAACGCCCGCCCAGTTCCCCAACCGGGGTATCGTAGCCCGACGGGAGGTCCGCAACGAACTCATGCGCATGCGCCGCTCTGGCAGCCGACGCGATGTCGTCTGCAGTGCTACCGTAGCGACCAAGCCCGATGTTTTCACCTACCGACAGGGGAAACAGGTAGCTGTCCTGTGCCACCACGGCAATTCTTTGACGCAGGGACTCTAATTCCCACTGCGTGACGGGCAACCCTTGCACTAGGATCTCACCTTGACTAGGCACGTACAGTCCGGTTATCAGACGCAGTGCCGTGCTTTTACCTGAGCCGCTTGCTCCGACTAGGGCCACTGTCTCTCCTTCCCTCACTGTGAAACTAACTTGCGAGAGCGCTTCTTCTTGACGTTCAGGATATGCAAAGCTCACATTCTCAAATTCAACCGCTATGGCGGAAGAAGTGACAGGCACCTTACCCGCGCGCAGTTCGGGTTCGATGGCCAACGGCTCCAGCGCACGTTCAATTGCCGCCACCTCGCCACGCAGCGAGGCAATTAGCTGCGGTACACGGCTCATGGGGTCGGTGAGATGGTTCATTAATTGCACAAAGGCCATCAGTTCGCCTAGAGACATGCGCCCCTGTATCACCAGCCAGCCGCCCACGCCAAAGCATAAGAAAAAGGATAACAGTAGCAGCACGAACGATGTAGCACCCATCCCCACCCGATATCCCACCAGCGCCCACTGCAGCGCCAGCACTCCACTCATGGTCGCAGCGAACTTAGCAGTAAGATGATCGCGCAGGTTAAAGGCACGGGCAACCTCCATGCCCTGTAGTGACTCCTGCGTGAGAACAGTCAGTTCGGCCATACGCACTTGTAGACTCTTCGTAAGCTTAGCGATTGGCGCACTCAGCACTGAGGCGCATACAAGTAGCAGCGGCGTGCCCAAGACTACTACTAAGGTCAATTGCCATGAACTAATGAGCATATAGATTAATGCGCCGACTCCCGCTAAAGGTAAAAACACAAGGTTGCCAAGTGTACTGTTGGCTAACTCTTGCAGCCGCGCGAGGTCGTTAGTTAAGCGAGATATGTAATCGGCCGCGTGAAGCTTAGCATACTCCGCCATGGGTAACCGGATGATGTGGTTGGCAATGCGCTCGCGTATCATCGCGACACTTTGCTCAGCAAATGTACCTGCTGCTCGGATGCGCAGATATCGCAGCACCAGTTCGCAGGCGATCACGCTAACCGCGATGCGGAGCGCCGCATAGACTTGAGTGGCCTGTTGCGCGATCAGCGAATCTACCAATATCCGAATGAGGTGGGCCAAGTAGATGGAGAAGCCGACCATGCCCAGGGAGGCGATAACGACAAACAAGAGCTTCTCCTTACCGGGTAAGAGGGGGAGGATACGCTTGAGCTGTTTATACATGGCTGGACTCCCCCTTCAGAAAAGCTACTACGTCAGGATTACCGATGACTGAGCCATAGACCTTGACCCTACCCACAGCAGCTCGCAGCGACTCAAGCGGGATGGTCTTGTCGACCACTACCGCGCCGACCACAAAAATACTGAGCTTAACGCCGTTCTGCAAATGCTTGTTTACAAGCCCGGCATCGAGCTTAAACACCCCAATGGCCCATATGTTGCGCGCCTCAAGCGATTCTGTGCTAACAGTGATCATCTTCCCACGCAGGGACTCGTCTGACACTATGGGGTCATGTTCTTTCAGCTGGTTGCGCACCGCCGTCCGCACAAACTCGCTGCGATTCGCGTAAAACCCTTGCTCGACGAGATAATCCATTTTGCCAAGGTCGACTACGCCTAGATTGACAGTGATTTTTTCCTGCTCCATCCTGTTATCCTCCCCCCATACTCCGTATACCATCCACATGGATGATACAATGTTCGCTCACGCATGTCAAGCATTGCTTGATGTGGATGTATCGCAGGTCACTGATGCTACATGCGCTCTAATATTAACATTCCTCTAATAAAAGTCAAGGTCATGTATTACTATTTTAATCGATAATCGCCAATTGTCATTTGCTGCTGTCAAACTCCCGGAAGAGATGGGGACGGTTCTTTTTGCTTACGTCATCCATCCTTGGACCAGACTCCCCCTGTCCAACCCTAGCAGTGCGAACTTGCCCCATCTCCCGTAAAACAAAAAGAAACGTCCCCTTAGTAAAAAGAAACGTCCCCTTAGTAGGGACGTGCCTTGGCACGTCCCTACACCGGATGAAGGCTTTTCGCACAGTCTGTCGTCCCTTTTGTACGAAAAGAACCCCCTTTTTGAAAAAAGGGGGGGGTTGTGTGAGTGCGCTAATTCTTAGTGAAGGTGAGGGTGTCGTCGGCGGCGTCGATAGTGACTGCGTCGCCTTCCTTGAATTCGCCCATCAGCACACGCTCGGACATTTCGTCCTCAATGCGGCGCACGATGGCCCGGCGCAGTGGCCGCGCCCCAAACATGGGGTCAAAGCCTTCCTTGGCTAGCAACTCTTTGGCGGCGTCACTGACAAATATGCTAATGCCGGCCTCGGCAACCCGCTTGGCTAGCTCTTTCAGCATAATGCCCACAATCAGCACAATTTGCGCTTGATCAAGTTGATGAAAGACGATCGAATCGTCCACGCGGTTTAGGAACTCGGGCCGGACGTTACGCTTGAGCTCCTCAAGCACCCGGTCGCGCATGGCCTCGTAGTCGCTAAGAGTCTGTTTACCCGTGGTCCCAAACCCCAGCGCTCCACCCTTGCGAATCGTCTCGGCTCCCACATTCGAAGTCATAATAATTATCGTGTTACGGAAGTTAACCGTGCGGCCGCGTCCGTCTGTCAGCCTGCCATCTTCCAGCACTTGTAGCAAGACGTTGAATACCTCCGGGTGAGCCTTCTCCATCTCATCGAACAAAAGCACCCCGTAGGGCTTACGCCGCACGGCCTCCGTCAGCTGACCGCCCTCGTCGTATCCTACATAGCCGGGCGGCGCCCCCACGAGACGCGACACCGTATGGCGCTCACCGTATTCCGACATGTCGATGCGGATCACCGCATTCTCGTCGCCAAAAATAGCCTCAGCCAGCGCTCGTGCCAGCTCTGTTTTACCCACACCCGTAGGCCCAAGGAAGAAGAAGGAGCCAATCGGCCTTTTCGGATCCTTAAGCCCGGCGCGCGCCCGGCGAATCGCCCGCGCCACCGCACTTACTGCTTGGTCCTGACCGACAACGCGCTCATGCAGGACAGCTTCAAGCTTGAGCAACCGCTCCGACTCATCTTCCTGCAGCTTCTTGACAGGTATGCCGGTCCACGAGGCCACTATGTGCGCTACGTCATCCGATGTAACGACAGGTTCGCTCTTCAGACGCTCCTTCTCCCACGTTTGGCGCGCAAGCTCGAGCGTCTCGCGCAGTTCCTTCTCGCGGTCGCGCAGCATCGCTGCTCGTTCGTACTCCTGGTTTTGCGCCGCGGCTCCCTTGTCTTGCTGCAAGCGGGTAAGCTCTTCCTCTACCTCTTTTAGATCCGGTGGTGCTGTGAAGCTCTTTAGCCGCACGCGACTGCCGGCCTCATCAATGAGGTCAATCGCCTTATCCGGCAAGAAACGGTCCGAGATGTAACGCTCCGATAGCTTAACGGCCGCGCTCAAAGTCTCATCCGGTAGTTTTACGCGGTGGTGCGCCTCATAGCGGTCCCTAAGGCCCATCAGAATCTTGAGCGCCTCTTCGGTGGTCGGGGGGTCGACCATCACCGGCTGGAAACGCCGCTCGAGTGCGGGGTCTCTTTCCACATGCTTGCGGAATTCATCTAAGGTGGTCGCGCCGACACACTGCAACTCGCCCCGCGCCAGCGCCGGCTTTAGTATGTTGCTGGCGTCAATGGCCCCCTCGGCCCCACCTGCCCCGATGATGGTATGCATTTCATCCATAAAGACCACGATGTTGCCGGCCTGCTGGATTTCGTGAATCACTTTTTTTAGGCGCTCCTCGAACTCGCCACGATACTTAGTGCCTGCTACCAGCGCAGCTAAGTCTAACGCCACCACCCGTTTGTTAGTGAGCGTCTCCGGCACCTCGCCCTTGACAATTCTCTGCGCTAGACCCTCAACGATGGCTGTCTTCCCCACGCCCGGCTCACCAATCAGCACGGGATTATTCTTGGTGCGTCGCGAGAGAATTTGCACGACGCGCTCGGTCTCCTTCTCGCGCCCGATGACAGGGTCGAGGCGTCCCTCGGTAGCCAGTCGTGTGAAATCCCGCCCGTGTTGGTCCAACGTCGGTGTTGTCCCTTGGGCGCTCTCCTGCTTGCCGCGCTGGCGTCGATTAGGGGTGGATTGGGGCTGATCCTGCGGCGGGACATCGGCGCTACCCGCAAACACTCCTGTGATGCGCTCTATGTCTATACCGAGATTCTGTAGCACTACGGCCGCTACTCCTTCGCCCTCGCGCATGAGTCCAAGGAGAATGTGAGGCGCGTCAATGGCAGGTAGGCCTTGTTTGCGGGCCTCAAAGAAGGCTATCTCCAATACCTTCTTCACCCGCGCTGAAACACCCTGAATTTCCCCGCCTTCACCCGGCCCTACAATCCCCTCTATTTGTGCTTGTACCTTCTCTAGCGTCAGACCCAGACTTGCGAGTTGATCAGCGCTGTCGCCGGTGACCGTCGCGATTATGCCCAGCAACAGGTGCTCTGTGCCGATGAGGGTGTGCCCGAGTTTGCGCGCGGACTCCTCAGCCGCGGCAATCGCCTGCTGCGCACCCGGGGTAAGTGGAAACATCATTGTTCAATCCCCCTCTACGTACCTGTAGAATTAAGTGCTTCCGTTAGTCTCTCTCGTAAAAGCTCGGCCCGTTTCACGTCGCGCCCCAAAGCATCAAGTGCCTGCCCGCACTCCGTCTGCAGCACATGTGGCTTCGTCAGCACCATAAGTTCGGTTAGCACTTGGTGCGGCAGGCGAATTATGTCCGCTGAAACGCCAAGCCTAATGTCCGACAAGAGACTCATGGCTTCATTGCTGTCTAGCACGCGCGCGTGCATCATCAACCCGAGCGACCTGTACACGCGGTCCTCCATGCGTAACCTGTCTTGGGCCAAGAGGTTACGCATCAAGAGCCGCTCTTGCCCCACTATTTGCTCCACTACTGCCCTGAGATTACGAATCAGCTCTTCCTCGGAATGCCCGAGCGTCACCTGATTAGATATCTGAAACATATGGCCTGCAGCCTGTGTACCTTCACCGTATAGTCCCCGCGCCATCAAGCCAAGCTGGCCGATTGTGGTAAGGACCTTGCCGATCTGGTTTGTCATTACCAGGGCCGGCAAATGCAGCATCACCGAGGCTCGCATCCCTGTCCCCAAATTAGTGGGACATGCCGTAAGATAGCCGTACTCCTCGTGAAAGGCAAAGTTCTGCTCCGCATCAAGCCAATCATCGACTTGACTTGCTAGGCGCAAAGCCTCCTCCAGTTGGAGCCCCGCAAGCAAGCACTGAATGCGCACATGGTCCTCCTCGTTGAGCATCACACTGATCGACCGATCCTCCCCGAGCACTACCGCCCCCTCACGCCGATTAGCTAAGTCCGGACTTATGAGATGACTCTCGACAAGTGCGAGGCGATCTACCGTGGGGAGTTCCACCATGCGCGCCAGGCGCATTTCACTAAGACCTGCCGGTCTGAGTCCGCCTTCTACCACCTTGCGGATACGCCCTATAACCTCGGTGGCTTGCTCAGGTCGCATTGTGCCCGGGAATGGAAGCCCCGTTAGATTGCGCGCCAGCCTCACGCGAGTACTGATGACATTCGGGCTTAAAGGCCCCGTCGACTCCGTCCATTTTGCCCACTTGCTCATCGTTCACTGCCCCCCCGCTTCGGTTTCCAGCCGGCGAATGCGATCGCGAAGCTCCACGGCACGTTCGTACTGTTCATGACCGACGGCATCTTTAAGTTCTTGCTTGAGCTGCCCCAGCTGACGTTTGCGCTGGATCTCCGCAGATCGGCCGCGCGGAGCTTTCCCGCTATGCACTAAGCTCCCATGTATGCGCTTAAGCAGCGGCGCGAGCTGTTTAGAGAGAGCTTGGTAACAGTCAGCACAACCTAGCCGCCCGCTGTCGGCGAAACGGCGATAGTCGGCGCCGCACGTATGGCAGGCATCACCTTTATGTCTGCTAGGCGCGGCAGCCTGCTCAAGATTCATAAAGCTCGCCAGTAAGCTGTTAATGTTAACGTCCCCCACCAGCGAAAGAAAGTCCATTTCCCCAGTTTGTCGCGCGCACTGCTCACAGAGGTTCTTCTCGGTTGAATCTCCGTTGATCACCTGTTTGACGTGCACAGTAGCTTGACGGCTCTTACACTGTTCGCACAGCATCTCTCTCACCTCTCGTTAATCATAAGTGTTCCCAACATAGCCCGTAGAAGTCTCGCCCGCATCGCGTCCCGCTCCAAAAGTTCAAGCTGTAGCGTCTGCCTGTCGATAGCGGCCATGAGCAGCCGAGCTTCGCGCTGTGTGACAAGACCCGCGCGGTAGATGAGCTCAATGACGTGTTCTGCAACATCTTGTGCCAGCGGCAGTCGACACTGCAGGCAAGCCTGATCCCACAGCTCGCGGTCAGTTGCCGTCAGCACGGTGATGCGGATATACCCGCCCCCGCCACGTCTTGATTCCACCAAATACCCACGCTCTAACGCAAAGCGCGTAGCCAGACAGTAGTTAATCTGCGAGGGGGCGCAGGAAAAACGCGCCGCTAGCTCCCCTCGCTGAATCTCAATGCTGCCGGTGTCGCTCTCCGCTAAGCGTCGCACCAGATAGCGTGCGATTTCGTCTGCAATGCTAGGCATGGGTCACCTCCTCGTTTGCTTGGCGCTTTTGGGCAGGCGGCAGGCGGCAGGCTTCAGGCTTCAGGCGGCAGGCGTCAGGCGGCAGGCGTCAGGCGGCAGGCGTCAGGCTTCAGGCGTCAGGCTTCAGGAGAACGGGGCACGGAGCACGAAGCACGAAGCACGCTCCCCATCAACCGTCAACCGTCAACCACATATCGTACGCTCTCCACCTCTACGAAGTGCGAAGTGCGCAACACAAAGCCCTCACTACTACCGTTCGACCTTCTCTGACCTTAATGTTACATTATCCCATGTGTAAGCTCAACGTTCAGGGGAGATGATTTTGGGGTCATTTTATGCCCTTTTCTCCCTCTGCCGCCTGATTACACGTGTACCCGCCCTATCCCACAAAAATCGACCTTTCCAAAACGGACGGTCCCTTTCGGACGCCTGTGGCCCGTTCGCGGACGTGCGAAACGCACGTCCCTACAGGGTATCTGGCGCTTCCTGCTTTCTACCAGCAAGACGTGGCCATGTTTTCGCACAGTCTGCCGTCCCTTTCGGACGCCTGAACCGTCCCTGTCGGACGCCTGTGGCCCGTTCGCGGACGTGCGAAACGCACGTCCCTACAG
>Ga0136715_1000304_pt1 | contig 10594 bp, 6 predicted proteins | sample SedPBSmetaG_FD_104916 | JGI IMG/M metagenome (GOLD analysis project Ga0136715, IMG submission 104916) | Freshwater sediment bacterial and archeal communities from Indian Creek, Illinois, USA to study Microbial Dark Matter (Phase II) -... | ecosystem: Environmental > Aquatic > Freshwater > Creek >...
ATGGGCTGAAACTCATTGATTCTGCTCCGGATTCCGAGTACTTTGCACAAAAGGCTAAAGATGCCGATGGCGTTTATGTCGTACCTGCTTTTGTTGGTATGGGCGCGCCCTACTGGGATATGAAAGCCCGCGGTGCCATCTTAGGCCTAACCAGGGGGACAACGAAGGCACATGTGGTTCGTGCTACACTTGACTCAATGGCCTATCAAACTAAAGATGTGCTCAGCGCTATGGAGGCTGACTCAGGTATTAAGCTGCAGGCACTCAAGGTAGACGGCGGTGCGGTCATGAACAGCGTGTTGATGCAGTTCCAAGCTGACATGCTCGATGTTCCTGTCGACCGCCCCGCGGTAACCGAGACCACCGCGCTCGGCGCGGCCTATCTTGCAGGACTTGCAGTTGGTGTGTGGAACAATAAAGAGGAGCTCGTGTCCAAATGGCAGCTTAATCGACGTTTCATCCCGGCCATGCCCACGGCGCAGCGCGAGAAGCTCTACAGGGGATGGAAGAAGGCTGTAGCTCGTGCCCTGGACTGGGAGGAGTAAAGACGTCTGCACAGGCAAGGGTTCGCCAAATGTAGAAATGGAAGTGCTGTAGTGGTTTCTGCTGCTGTGACAAAACTGATTGGCACTCAGCCTATTGTTCCTGCTCCGCGCAACGCAGAAGACTTCAGGCATGCGCTGTGCCACACCATCTCAGCAAGTGTCATCGCGCTTTTCGGGGATGTTAACGCCCTACCTAATCTGCTTGGCGATGCTGCGAAGTGGCGCAAGCGGTTGATCATCCACTTTGATCTATGCGACGGTGTGGGCAAAGACCGAGCAGGACTGGCGTTGCTTGCGCACATGGGTGTAACAGCGGTGATTACCACTAAAACACATCTAGTGCGAATGGCTCAAGATGAGGGACTATTAGTTATCCAACGCCTTTTTTTGGTAGACTCGGAATCTGTTCGTACCGGCCTCAACCTCTTAAAGAATACGAAGCCCGACATGTTAGAAATTTTACCTGCAGTAATTCCCGCACCGATCATCACGAATTTGGCGACCCAGACCCGTTTGCCCATCATGGCGGGTGGTCTGCTAAGTACGCACGAGGAAGTTGTTAAGGTGCTTAAGAGCGGGGTTTCTGCTGTCAGCACTAGTCGCCCTGAGCTATGGACTTTGGGCACATCACTATAACCAACTGAACTGGAAAATCGCATACTGAGACCAGAGATATGGAGACGGTCCTTCGTACTGCACTGATTGTCGGTGCGGGGGGCCGTGTTTTGTCATTTCATTAAGTGGGGGAATGGGCCATGGGTGGAACATTGAAAACTGATGTTGTAATCATCGGTGGTGGGGTAGTCGGCACGGCTATCGCACGCGAGCTGTCACGCTACAACCTTAAGATAGTCCTGTTGGAACGACATCCTGACCTTTGTATGGGAACATCAAGAGCGAACAGCGGAATCCTTCATGCCGGGTATGACGCAGTAGCTGGCACCAAGAAGGCAACACTCAATGTGCGGGGTAACTTGCTCTATCGTCAGTTAGAGTCTGAGTTAGGTATTCGCCTCAAGTGGGTAGGATCGCTTGTGGTGGCACTAGATCACCATGGTCTAGCCACGCTGGAAGAGCTGCTCGAGCGGGGGAAGCAGAACGGTGTACCAAAGCTGGAAATTGTCCCGCAAAATCTATTGCGCACGATGGAGCCTTACCTCACCCCTGAGGCCATCGCCGCCTTGTGGGCTCCCACAGCGGGAATAGTGTCGCCATTTGACGCCACTTTGGCTTTCGCGGAAAGTGCCGTACAGAATGGCGCCACCGTGCTCTTGGGATATGAGGTTACAGAGATACTGATTAAGGATGGGGCAGTCATCGGGGTTACTACCAAGCATGGCGACATTCGGGCTAGCTACATAGTCAACGCCGCGGGTGTACATGCCGGGCAAGTGGCGGCGCTCGCGGGAGACGACAGCGTCAGCATAACGCCACGCAAAGGCGAATACCTGCTCTTTGACACTTCTCTGGAGTGTGCCGTTAAATCCGTCTTGTTTCCCACGCCCACCAAACTATCCAAAGGCATCGTGGTCGGACCAACTGTGCACGGTAATTTGTTCATTGGTCCTAACGCACACAACGTCAACAGCCCAGATGATCTCAGTACTACCGCATCGGGTCTGTCCGAGGTCATCAGCGGCGCGAGGAAACTCCTGCCAAATATATCCCTCAATTCCGTCATTACTCAGTTTGCCGGTCTACGCGCTGTCGCTGAACACGATGACTTTGTCATTGGAGTTTCGCCAGTCGTACGAGGGCTAATTCACGCCAGCGGAATTCAGTCACCTGGTCTCACAGCGGCCCCGGCCATTGCTGAAGTTGTGACAGAGATATTGCGCGAAGCCGGTTTAGCTCTCATTCCGAAAACGAATTTCCTGCCCGGGAGACAACAGCGTCCAAGCTTTAGGGAACAAGACCCCCTCGGGCGCAAACGCTTGTTCGCGCAGAATCCCCTGCATGGGCGAATCATCTGCCGCTGTGAAACTGTGACTGAAGCCGAAATTGTCGGCGAAATACATGCCCTGTGTCCAGCTCACACACTAGACGGGCTAAAAACCCGCACTCGAGCCGGCATGGGACGTTGCCAAGGAGGCTTTTGTGGGCCGCGAGTCTCATCGCTTCTAGCGAGGGAGCTCGATGTGCCGCTTAACGCCATACGGAAAGATAAAGAAGAATCGTTCCTCTATTTTCCTCGCCGCGGTGCAGAACTAGAGGCATCTCCCCTGCACTATGACGTAGTGGTGATTGGAGGTGGCCCAGCCGGTTTGGCCGCGGGTCTCGGCGCACGACAGGGTGGGGCTAAGCGGGTACTTATTATTGAGCGAGACCGCGAACTCGGAGGCATCCTCAATCAGTGTATCCACAACGGATTTGGACTCCATCGCTTTAGTCAGGAACTTACCGGTCCTACATACGCGCAGCGTTACATTGACATGGTGCGGGCCGACCCCGCGATCACAGTAGTGTTGGACACTACTGTGTTGAAGGTAACTCCTGACCGTCGCGTCTCTGTTTCTGGTTCTGCGCACGGACCAACTACTGTAACCGCCGGCGCGGTTGTGTTGGCCATGGGTTGCCGCGAGAGAACGCGGGGCGCGATTCGCATACCTGGGGACCGTCCTGCGGGCGTCTTTACTGCTGGTGCAGCCCAACGCATGGTTAATATGGAGGGATATCTTCCCGGCAGACGTGTTGTGGTTCTAGGCTCGGGCGACATTGGGCTGATCATGGCTAGACGCTTGACGCTAGAAGGCGCTAAGGTACTGGGAGTGGTTGAAATCATGCCTTACTCCAATGGTCTGACCAGAAACATCGTGCAATGCCTCGAGGACTTTGGTGTTCCACTCTACCTCTCCCACACCATTGTCGATGTTCGCGGCAACGACCGCGTCACTGGCGTGACAGTAGCACGGGTCGATGCGAACCGGATACCACTTCCCGATAGCGAGTTCCATCTAGACTGCGATTGTCTGCTCTTGTCGGTTGGCCTAATTCCAGAGAACGAGCTGTCGCGCGACACGGGGGTTAGACTCGACCCAGTTACTTTGGGCCCTGTGGTCGATCAGTATCGGCACACATCTGTACCTGGCGTATTTGCTGCGGGTAACGTATTGCACGTACACGACTTAGTTGATTATGTCTCAGACGAAAGTGCGATTGCAGGCCAATCAGCGGCCGCGTTCGCCGCGGACCGTCTCCCAACTGCGTGCGCCTCCCTTTACGTCAGAGCTGGTGATGGAGTGAAAGCAGTTGTGCCGCAGAGTGTGGTCATCGTCCCGCACATGGGTGGCACCATTCGTTTCTACATGCGTGCGGCGATCCCGCTGCGCAGGTGCATCTTGTCAGTGACGTCGGGCGGGCGAAAATTGCTGATGCGTAAGCTACCCATCGCCAAACCGAGTGAGATGATCGTCTTCGAAATCGATACCAGCGCTTTAGAACACGCCAAAGATGACATTTTTGTATCCCTGACGGAGGAGGCCTAGGTTATGAGCGTAAGCCGTAAGCTGATATGCATTATCTGTCCGCTGGGTTGCGTAGGGGATGTTAGTATGAGAGATGGCCATGTTGTTCAGATGCATGGCTACGTATGTGAGCGGGGCAAGAATTATGCTGTGGCGGAGGCCACTAATCCTTTGCGCATGCTGACTACGACGGTGCGCGTCGAGGGGGGCACACTGCCTTTGCTGCCGGTCGTGTCTTCTGCCCCATTGCCTAAGGACAGTGTAGCAGCCTGCGTATGTATGCTTGCGGACATTGTGGTGAGCGCACCCGTCCGAGAAGGCGAGATAGTGTACCCCAAGGTGATGGGGCTTAATGTAGACATCATCGCCAGCCGTAATCTGCCCGCGCGAGCACTTTGATGACTTCTCATCATGCTCGCTCCTTTGCTGCACAGATGTGGTAAGATGGGTGCAGTACCAAGCAAGGTGGTGTTCCGTCAGTGAATGTAATGATCTTCTCCGCGTCCATCGGTCATGGCCACAACCAAGTCGCCAATGCCCTAGCCCACGAGGCAAAGCGCCAAGGGCACGCAGTGCAGGTCATTGATGCCCTAGAGTTTGTAAGTCCTTTCCTCTCGAAAGTGTTGCTAGAGAGTTATCTTAAGATGTTGCGCTACACACCGAGTGTTTATGGTAAACTATACCAGTGGACGGAAGAGCCTATGCTGTTTGACTTCACTTCGCTAATTAACAAGCTGTTATGCAGGAAATTTAGGCGTCTTTTGTCTCAATATCGGCCCGATGCTATCCTATGCAGTCATAGCTTCCCGGCAGGTTTGTTGTCGACATTAAAACTGCGGTTGGGAGAACCAGTGCGCTTAGTCGCAGCCGTTACTGACTTCACCGTACATAACACTTGGGTTAACCCGGGCATCGACACGTATGTTATCGCTTCACACAGGCTGATGCCAAACATTCGCCACATCGGCGTGCCGGAAGGGAACATTGCCCCGCTCGGCATTCCCATTCGACCGCAGTTCGCTAGCCCCCCCCCGGACAAACTAAAGTCACGCGAGGTCTTAGGGCTTAACAACACTCCTACGGTGCTCCTTATGGGTGGAGGGCTGGGCATGGGGACACCGGCAGAGTTAGTACGCCAGCTTGACCATCACCTTGCCGGGTGTCAGGTGGTAGTATTGGCAGGGACAAATGAAACTCTCCTGCGCGAACTAGGGAGCATTCGCTTTTCCAGTCGAGTAGAGGTGCTGGGTTTTGTCGAGAATGTGGAAGAATACATGGCGGCGGCTGATCTTTTGGTAACTAAGCCTGGAGGAGTAACTTGTGCCGAAGCTTTGGCTATGTCCGTGCCACTCGTATTTGTCTCACCTATTCCGGGGCAGGAATGGCGAAACTCTGCTTTCCTCGTGGAGCAATTGGCCGCAATACACTTCGAAGCGTCAACCCTTGCTCCTAAGCTTGCTGAATTGCTACACGATGAGGTACGGTTGTCTTGTATGTCGCGCATGGCACGTGAGCTTGCGCGCCCCCATGCTGCCCGAGACATCATTCATCTCTTACAGCGCGCCTAAGAATGGGGGAGCGGCATGAAGTACTTCATTCACATTTTTGGGTGTCAGATGAATGTCGCTGACGCTGAAGTCTTAGCGGGGCATCTCACTAAAATGGGCTATAACGAAGCCGTCGCTGAAGCAGATGCCGACATTATCTTGCTCGTTACTTGTTGTGTGCGTGAGCACGCCGAGAGCAGGGTCTACGGCAAGCTAGGAGAGCTGTATAGACTTAAACAACAAAACCCCTCGCTGATACTAGGTATCTCTGGATGCATGCCCCAACAGGAGGACGTGGCCCGCACCTTGCGTGTGAAATTTCCGTATCTTGACCTCATTTTTGGCACGCACAACTTGCCCGAGTTTCCGCGTCTGCTCGAGCAAGCCCTAGCTTCAGGCGAGCCCGTACTCGAGGTAGTAGCGGCCACGCACGAAGTCGCAGAGAATTTACCACGCTTACGACAGGATAGTCTGAAGTCTTGGGTTACGATCATGTATGGCTGCAATAACTACTGCAGTTACTGCATCGTACCTTACGTACGTGGACCTGAGCGCAGCCGTCAGCCCGAAGCAGTTGTGGCCGAAATAGCTGAGCTGGCACAACAAGGCTGCCGTGAGATCACCCTGCTCGGCCAGAATGTCAACTCCTATGGTCGCGACCTTGTCCCGGCGTACGCGACCGACTTTGCCGACATTTTGTACGAGGTGGCCCGAGTTCCCGGAATTGAGCGTGTACGCTTTATGACTTCGCATCCGAGGGATTTTTCGGACAAGCTGATTGCGGTTGCAGCCTCGGCACGCACAGTGTGTGAGCACTTTCATCTCCCCGTACAAAGCGGCAGCAACAGCGTGCTGGCTAGAATGAATCGCGGCTATACGCGCGAGACATATTTGGCCTTAATCCGGAGATTGCGCACAGCTATCCCGGGTGCAGCCGTCACTACCGACATCATTGTCGGGTTCCCAGGAGAAACCGAGGAGGACTATCAAGACACCCTCAGCCTGCTCAGTGAAGTAGCATTTGACTCAGTCTTTGCGTTTGCTTACTCTGCACGCTCCGGCACGCCGGCCGCGAAGGTTGATGAGCATCTCTCGTCCGTAGAGAAAAACATGCGGCTGAGACGGCTCATTGAGACCGCTAACGTTATGGCGCTCACGCGCAACCGGCAACTAGCGGACCACATTGTGGAAGTCCTAATCGAGGGACCTAGCAAGACAAATCCCGCGCGACTCACGGGCAGAACGAGAACCAACAAGCTGGTACATGTGGATAGCGATGAGAGGCTAATCGGCAAACTGGTGGATGTAAAAATCCGTAAAGTGCAGACGTTCAGCATGTTAGGAGAACAGGTAGGTCCGCCGCGATGAGCAACTATCCTCCCATGTTGCAACAGTACATCGAGATCAAGGCGAAACACGCAAGTTCGATCCTTTTCTTTCGTCTCGGTGACTTCTACGAAATGTTTTTTGAGGATGCCACCGTCGCCTCCCAAATCTTAGACATAACCCTCACTGCTCGCGACGGTGGACAAGCTGGTAAGGTCCCCATGTGCGGCGTGCCCTATCACGCCGCGGACAACTACGTGGCCAAACTAATAGCAGCAGGGCACACAGTTGCCATCTGTGAACAGACCGAAGACCCGAGCACAGCTAAAGGTCTCGTCAGACGCGAAGTAGTACGCACTATCACCCCGGGAACTCATGCCTACTCTCCGCCGGACACGCTGAACTACATTGTAGCCTTGGGTACAGAAGACGAGTCCTTCACCTTAGCGGCCGTGGAGTACAACACCGGTGCCACTCATATCATGAGCGGGAAGGGCGCACTCGAAGCCCTAGCGCATGAGCTCACGCGGCTGATGCCACGTGAGGCCATCTTCCCCACACGGGAGTTACCAGGCAGTGTTGAGCAGGCCCTTAAGCATGCCGGAACGATTAGGCATCGGCTCACCGGGTTGACTGTGGTCCAAGCAGAGGCACTGTGCGGCATGCTGCCGGAATGCAGCAGCTTGTCGCCGCTTGAGAGGGTTACGCTGGCCGAAATATTAAACTATCTCCGGCAGGTCGGCATTTGCTCCTTCGCGCACTTCACAGCTCCACAATTGCACCAAGAAACGCCGGTAATGCCCCTTGACAGCATTACCCGCCGCAACCTCGAGTTGACGCGCACCATGCGCCAAGGGGAGCGGACGGGCTCTTTGCTATGGGTCCTTGACCATACAATCACTTCGATGGGCACTCGTCTGATTCGTCAGTGGGTTGAACAACCTTTGACCGATCTCGCACACATCGAACGCCGGCAGAGCGCTGTCGAGGAGCTACACGCCTCAGTCACCGTTCGCGGCGAGCTACGCGCTGCCCTAGCGTCAGTCGGCGACTTGGAGCGGCTTCTCACTCGTGCGGGAGCGTCAGGGGCTTCCCCACGCGACCTTCTGGCCATAGCGAAATCATTGGCCAGCGTCGCTGATGTTCGTGTTACTTTTGACAGCGCGCGCAGTCCGATGCTGGAACGAATACGCTCAGCCCTTGACCCACACCCGCACCTCACGCAGATGCTCTTTGATGGGCTTTGCGACGAGCCGCCGGTTTCAGCGCGCGAAGGCGGCCTGATACGTGACGGACACAACGCAGAAATAGATGACCTGCGTCAGATAAGTAGAACCGGCAAGAACTTTTTGGCGGAGTTAGAGTCGCGAGAGCGCCAGATAACCGGCATAAAATCTATGAAGGTTGGTTACAACCGTGTCTTTGGCTATTACCTCGAGGTAACGAAGCCTAACCTAGCAGATGTTCCGGCACACTATCACCGTAAGCAGACCTTAGTCAACGCCGAGCGCTTTGTTACAGATGAGCTGAAGCAATTTGAGACCGCTGTATTGACGGCACAAGAGCGAGTGGCTGCGCTGGAATACGAGGTCTTTGCGGCGCTTTGCGCCCGTGTAGTGGAGTTCGCGCCGACAATCGTCCGTGTAGCGCGACACCTTGCCGAGCTTGACGTGTTGCAATCATTCGCCGAAGCCGCGGCTCGCTATCGTTATGTGCGACCCCAAATAGTAGGGCGCAGCTCGATTACCATTGTCGGTGGGCGTCATCCCGTGGTAGAACGCATTGTCGGTGCGCATGCCTTCGTGCCAAATGACACAGAGCTTGGTCACGGGGAGATCGCTATCCTTACTGGGCCTAATATGGCAGGTAAGTCCACTTACATGCGCCAAGTTGCGCTGATTATCCTCATGGCGCAGATCGGGAGTTTCGTGCCGGCAACCCGTGCTATGCTTGGCCTCATAGACAGGATTTTTACACGCGTCGGGGCGGCCGATGACATTTTCTCCGGTCAGAGCACGTTTATGGTGGAGATGAGCGAGACGGCGCTTGCGCTCCGAGAAGCGACTGCGCATAGTCTTTTGCTTTTTGACGAAGTTGGCAGGGGAACCAGCACTTATGATGGCATGGCACTGGCGCGTGCCATCATGGAGCATGTCCATGACTCCGTCCGGGCCCGTACATTGTTTTCAACTCACTACCATGAGCTCACCAACCTTACGGACACGCTTGAGAGGTGCCGTAACTATACGGTAGCTGTCATGGAGCAAAACAAGGATGTTGTCTTTTTGCGTCGCGTACTGCCGGGCAAGGCCAATAAGAGCTATGGCATCCATGTGGCCGAGCTTGCGGGACTGCCTCGCTCGGTCACACAGAAAGCGTATGCGCTACTTAAGGACTTAGAGCAGACTCGCCGTTTCTCGCGCGAACAGACGACTATCTTCGACTATGTCGCGGAGGCTGCGGCGACTTACCCAACAGACCCAGATGCATTGCTCGGTCTAACGCTACTCAGGGAGATTCAGCAACTCGATCCCGCGGCCGTTACCCCCCTACAAGCGCTAACCCTGCTACATGAATTGAAACGTCGGATATCGGAAACGGAAGTGTAGGCAAAGGAAGTGAGGCTTATGTCGATCAGGGTCCTACCTGCGGAGGTGATTAACCAGATTTCCGCAGGCGAAGTAGTTGAGAGGCCGGCCTCAGCCGTCAAGGAAGTGGTGGAAAACGCCCTCGATGCGCTTGCTACCGACATCACAGTGGAAGTTCACGGCGGCGGCCTCGAGTTAATTCGCGTTACCGATAACGGCCATGGCATGAACCGCGAGGACCTTACGGCCTGCGTGCTGCGCCACGCGACGAGCAAACTCAGTAGCATGAACGACCTGTTCTCCTTGACGACACTCGGATTTCGTGGCGAGGCATTGCCAAGCATAGCCGCGGTCAGCGACTTGTCGATTAAGAGTCGTTGCACGGAGAGCGGGCACGGACACCATCTCGTGTCCCGCGCGGGAGAGCACGAACCAATACTAGCAATCGGTATGCCCCAGGGCACCATCGTAGAAATACGTCACCTCTTTGCTTACACGCCAGCGCGGCTCAAGTTCATGAAGTCTCCCGCGGCAGAGTCGCAACGCATTGTGCAGAACATGGAGCGCTTAGCTCTTTCTCATCCTGGGGTGCGTTTCACATTACTGCTGGATGGGCGCATAGTACTACAAACTGCAGGCAACAATAGTTTGGTCGAGACAGCGGCTGCCATTTTCGGCACAAGCAATGCCAAGCACTTGTGGGCATTTTCTGGAGCAAAGGGTCGTCATCTCACCTGTTCTGGCGTCCTAGCGAGGCCGCAACTGACGCGCAACAATCGCACTTGGCAGTACTTCTTTCTTAACGGGCGCGCCATCGAGCATCGCGGGCTCGCCTTCGCCCTAGACGACGCCTATCGCACCTTGCTGCCTAGCAAGCGCTTCCCGGTGGCAATTATCCATATGACCATCGACCCTGCTGTGGTCGATGTCAACGTTCATCCCGCCAAAACCGAGGTGCGTTTTAGTGACGAGCGGGCCGTCATTGCAGAGGCTATCACCCAATTTAGGGTACAAGTCGCTGCCATGCTCAAGCCTAGTCCGGTAAATCCTGACGCATCGTTCTGGCGTGAACTACCCGTACTGTTTATCGACAGCTCTGAACAACCTGTGGCTTATGTCTCTCC